>WNGJ01000198.1_pt1 | contig 82048 bp, 81 predicted proteins | sample 5400611 | NCBI WGS metagenome assembly WNGJ01 (sample SAMN13153375, study PRJNA577476) | soil metagenome | isolation source: 40 cm soil or saprolite under Garry oak tree replicate 1 | place: USA:California | collected 2016-06-15 | reverse complement strand
GCGCGCACGGCGAGTTCGTCGAGAAGCCGCACGACATCCGGCCCGCGCTCGAGCGGGCGTTCGCGTCGGGCAAGCCCGCCATCGTCAACGTGATCACCGACCACAAGGCGCGCGCGCAGACGGTGCGGTTCTCCGCGTACACGACGTAGGCGGGGGCGGCCCCGCGGCGCGCGAGACGCGGCGCGGGGCGGCCCCCGCGAGACCCGTGTTTCGGGTATGGCGTCGGCTCCGGCTGCGAATCGGTGCTCGTCGGCAGGCGAAGCGTCGTGTCGATTTGCGTGGTCGAGCGGGGGCCGCCCCGCGCCGCGTCTCGCGCGGCCGACGCCGCGCCAAGGAGAGAACCATGACACCGTACCGTGCCGCGCTCGCCCTGTTCGTCCTGCTGCTCCTGCCCGCCCTCGCCGGCGCCGCGCCCGAGGGGAAGATCGTCATCGCCCAGGGCGTCGACCCGACCACCCTCGACCCCTCGACCCGCAATGGCACGAGGAGACGCCCGCCTACAACGTGCTCCTGAACATCTACGACACGCTGCTGTTCCGCGACAAGGATCTGAAGATCATCCCCTGGCTCGCCGAGTCGTGGCGACTGGTGAACCCGACCACGTGGGAGTTCAAGATCCGCAAGGGCGTGAAGTTCCACAACGGCGAGGAGGTCGATGCCGAGGCGGTGAAGTTCAGCCTCGACCGCATCCGTGACCCCGAGCTGAAGGCCCGGCAGACGGTCTACTTCCGGCTGGTCACCTCCGTCGACGTCGTCGACAAGCATACCGTCCGCGTGGTCACGTCGAGACCGTACCCGACGCTGGAGAACCACCTCGCGCTGCGCGGCGCCATCATGCCGCCCGGTCACTTCCGCGGGAAGGACAAGGTCTTCGCCGACCGGAACCCGGTCGGCAGCGGCCCGTACAAGTTCGTGCGGTGGGTGAAGGACGAGCAGATCGAGCTCGAGGCCAACCCGAGCTGGTGGGGCGGCGCGCCGAAGATCAAGACGATCGTCTTCCGTCCGATCCCCGAGCACGCGGTCCGCGCGGCCGCGCTCCAGGCGGGTGAAATCGACGTCGCCGTCAACATCCCGCCCCACCTGGTGCAGAGCATCGAAAAGCATCCCAGGCTCTACGTCTCGAAGGCCCCGAGCGTCCGCACGATCTTCATCCCGATCTACGCGTACCAGTACGACACCGCGAACAAGCCCGTGGGCCCGGTGGAGGGGCCGACGCGCGACAAGCGTGTGCGGCAGGCGCTGCTCGCCGCCGTCAACGTCGACGAGATCATCAAGACGGTGCTCGAGGGCAACGCCGTTCGCACGGCGACGCCGCTGACGCCGAAGCACTTCGGCTTCGATCCCTCGTTCGCGCCGGTGAAGCTCGACGTCGACCGCGTCCGCAAGCTCCTCGCCGAGGCGGGCTTTCCCCAGGGGCTCGACCTCACGCTGAACTCGCCGGACGGGCGGTATCAGAAGGACAAGGAGGTGGCGGAGGCGGTGGCCGGTCAGCTCACGAAGGCGGGCATCCGGACGCGCGTGAAGACCCACGAATGGACGACGTACCTCAGCCAGTACGTGTACCCGCACAAGGCGAACCCCATGTACCTCATCGGCTGGGGCAACACGACGTGGGACGCCGACGGCACGCTCGGCGCGCTCTTCCGCAGCGGAACGCCGCAGTCGAACTACTACAACCCGGATTTCGACGGGCTGATCGACGAGGCCCAGACCTCGATCGACCCCAGGCGTCGCCTGGAGCTCTACGCGCGCGCCCAGCGGATGGTCGTCGACGACGGCGGGGTGCTGCCGCTCTATCAGCAGGTCGACATCTACGGGGTCAACAGGCGGCTGAGCTTCCAGGCGCTGTCCTCGGAGCAGCTCGTCGGCGCCTGGATGTCGCTGCGGAACGGGAAGTGAGGGGCCCTCACTTCGCGCGGTACGTCAGGCGCCACACCTCCACGCCGTACGGGCCCCGGCCCCCGGTGTCGCCGGGACGCAGCAGCGCCACCATGCTGGCCCCGAGCGCGAGCGCCATCGCCTTGTAGAACGGCCCCTCGCCGCGCAGAACGCTGAAGCCCTTGCCCCCGGGCACGTGCAGGATGCGCAGGCCGCGGTCGTGGGTGTCGGGGGCGAACAGCCAGTCGCCGTCTTCGGTGAACGCGAGCGAGTAGCGCATCTCGCCGTGCAGGCCGTGGCCCGGCGCCTGGGCGGTGTTGGCGAAGGTGCGCTCCTCGCGCTCCTTCACCACGTTCATCACGTGCACCTGGCCGAGGATGCCGTTGGCTGCCGCGCGCGTCCCGTCGCGATTCAGCGCGAGCGAGACCGGCGCCATGGCCTCCAGCGAGCTCGCCATCGACACCGACCCTCGCAGGGTCAGCGCCGGCCAGTTCCAGAGCTTCAGCCCGCCGCCGTCCGAGGTGGTGGCCAGCACGCGGCCGTCGCCCGAGAAGGCGACCGCGTCGATGCGGTCTCCCTGGTGCGCGTTGGGAAGGGTACGGACGAGCTCGCCGCGCTCGAGGTCGACCAGGTGAATGGTCGTTCCCCCGACGACGACGAGCACGCGCTCGGTCGGGTGGAACGCGGACCCGCGGCTCTGGCCGATACTCAGCACCGCCGCCTGGCGGCCGGTCGCCGCCTCCCACAGCTCGACCGTCCGCGCGCCGTGTCCAATCGTGGCGAGGAGCGAGCCGTCGGGCGAGAACGCGACGCCGTCGATGCTGCGCGCGGCGCCCCGGGGGTGCACCGGCACCTTCCAGCGCTCGGCGCCGGCGGGCACCTCGCGCGCGATCAGGTCGCCGTCCATATCGCCGACGACGACCAGACTGCCGTCGGGACTGAGGGCGACCGCGTTCACCACCGCGCGTAGACCCGCCACCTCGAGGACCCGGGTGGCCGTGACCGGTAAAGGGCCGTCGGAGCAGCCGGCGAGCGACAGGGCGACGGCAACGGCCAGCGCGCATGAGCGCAGCGTCATGCCGCAACTCTAAGTCATAATCGTACGATGCATATGTTCGTCGGCGCGATCTTCCTCATGCTCGGCGGGGCCTGCGTCGCGTACCTCTGGGCCGGCGGCTCCATCTTCGAGCGCGAGCCGCCGCTGCTCGCCTTCGGCATCTTGCTCATCGTCCTCGGGGCGGGGCTGGCGGGACGCTCGCGCGCGGCCGCGCTGCTCGTCAGGGCCGGACTCGGCGCCGGTCTCGTCGCCCTCGGCTGGATCGCCACGAGCTATCTGAGGTTCCGAGGGCTCGGCGCCACCGACGACCTGCTCGCGCGCGTCTACCTGCTGGGAATCGTCCTCGCCGTCGCCGGCGTGGTCGCCCTCTTCATGCTCGTGAGGCGCGTGAAGTACAACAAGCGCGCCTTCCGGAGGATCGACCTGCTGTTGCTCGCCGGCACGGGCGTCGCGCTCACGCTCGGCGTGGTCTGGCTCGTCGGCGACGACTCGCGGTTGCGCCCGTGCCGTCTGGGGGTCGACGCCGCCTGCGACATCATCGCGACCCGGCTCCTCGAATCCGCCGAGCGCGCGCCGACCGCGCCGCCCACGCGCTGGGAGGAAGATGCCGCGCGCGTGCTCGAAAGGTACTGCCGCGGTCCCGAGCCGGGGCCGTGCGCCGTCCACCGGTATGCGGTCGGCAGCGTCGCGCTGCGCGCCGGTCGAATCGACGCCGCCCGGCAGGCATTCCTGCGCGCCTGCGACGAGGATTCGAGCTGGTGCGCGCGCGCGGCGCAGGAGACGGCTCTGTCGTGGACGCCGGAGGAGCGCACGCGGCTCGAGCGCCACCGGTAGCCCGACCGGCTCGAGGCGGCGTTACGCCCTGGCGTACCGCGGCATCACGTCCGCGGTGAAGAGCTCGATGGATCGCATCGCCTGGGCGTGGGAGAGGTCACCCCACTGGAACGAGCAGACGAAATAATTCGCTCCGGTCGCCACGTACTCGTCCATGTAGTCGCGCACCGCGGCCGGCGAGCCGGCGAGGGCCACGCCGCCGAGCCGATTGGGATGCGGCCGGCTCGTCTGCTGATCGAAGCGCTCGAGCTCCGCGTCGATGTCGCGCCGCAGCTCGCGCGTCGGCAGGCCGGCGGGGCGATCGCCGACGAAGCCGAACGAGCCGTCCCTCGTCGACATGAACTGCGTGAGGTTGCGCTTCTCGGCCTCGAGACGGCGCGGCGCGGCCAGATTCCAGCGGTATTTTTCCCAGGCCGGCGCGGCGGCAGAGATCGCCTCGTCGTCCGTGTCCGCCACCACCAGGTGGACGACGAGCCCGATCATGGGCGCCTCGCCCTGCGCGGTCAGCGCCCCCGCCCCCTGATGCTCTTCCCACGCGGCCCGGTAGCGGGGCACCGCGACCGCGAGGCCGTCGAGCGAGCCCACGATGATGGTGTGCATGCCTTCCATCGCCGCCGTCACCGGGTTGCGCATGTACCACAGCGGCGGATACGGCTTCTGGAGCGGCCGCAGGTACATCGGCAGCTTGTCGAAGCTGTGGAAGCGCCCCGCGTAGGTCAGCTCGTCGTGACTCAGCCCTTCCCGGATGATCGCCAGCGTCTCGAGGTAGCGCGCGTAGTTCGTCTCGGGATCCGCCTCCTGGCCCCAGAAGTAGGCTTCCATGACGCCCCCGCGCCCCACGCCGATCTCCAGACGCCCGTCGCTCAGGTGGTCGAGCATGCTGATCTCTTCGATCAGGCGCAGCGGATGATGCAGCGGCAAGACGTAGACGCACGGACCGAATCGCAGGCGTCGCGTGCGCTGGGCGACGGCGCCCAGGAAGACGTTCTGGGAGGGCGCCAGGCTGTGGATCGCGGGCGTGTGATGCTCCGCCAGGTGATAGGCGTAGAACCCCGCGGCGTCGAGGCGCTCGATCTGGAGCAGCCGCTCACGATAGATCTGGTCGAGACGCAGGCCGGGCACCGGCTCGATGTGGTCGAAGACGCCGAATTTCACGTGGCGGAGTATATGACGAATCTGGCGCCGCCCGGCGAGTGTCGATCGCGACGCTCAGCGCACCGCCTGCGGCACCGGGGACGGGTAGCGCAGGAGCGCACCCAGGCCGGGCGGATCATCCGGTCTCCGGGATTCGGGCGCAGTATACTGCCGGTTGTTCCGAGAGGAGATGAGCGATGGCCGAACGCGCGCTGACCGGCATGCGGATCCTCGACCTCACGCAGTTCGAAGCGGGCACCACCTGCACGCAGTTCCTCGGCTGGCTCGGGGCCGACGTCCTCAAGATCGAGCCGCCGGGCGGCGAGCAGTCGCGGCGCAACCGGCCCGAGGTGCCCGGCCTCGACGCGATGTTCTTCCTCGTCTTCAACGCCAACAAGCGCAGCGTGACCATCGACCTCAAGAACCCCGCGGGCCGCGCGCTGTTCCTGAAGATGGTCGAGCGCGCCGACGTCGTGGTGGAGAATTTCGCGCCCGGGCTGATGGAGCGGCTGGGCCTCGACTACGACCGGCTGCGCGCGACGAACCCGCGCATCATCGTCGCGCGCATCAAGGGCTTCGGGCTCTCCGGTCCGTACCACGAGTACAAGAGCTTCGACATGATCGCCCAGGCCACGGGCGGCGTGATGAGCGTGACCGGGTTCGACGACCGCGAGCCCGTGCGCTGCGGCGCGGCCATCGGCGACACCGGCACCGGCGTCCACACGGCGGCCGCCATCATGGCCGCCTACATCCAGCGCCAGCGCACGGGCCAGGGCCAGCTCGTCGAGGTGGCCATGCAGGAGGTGGTCGCCAACTTCCTGCGCGGCCGCTTCGTCGATCACTACCGCGACGGCAAGCCGAGCGAGCGCCGGGGCAACGCGCTGATCGGCGGCGTGCCGGGCGGCGCGTATCCCTGCGCGCCGGGCGGAACCAACGACTACGCCTACATCTACGTACAGACGATGAACCAGGACATGTGGCGCGACTTCGCGACGGCGATCGGTCGCGAGGACCTGCTCGCGGACGCGCGCTGCAAGGACGCGAAGACGCGCTGGGAACAGCGCGACGCGCTCAACGAGATCATCGCGGGGTGGACGCGCGCGCGCACGAAGCACGAGGTGATGGCGACGCTGGGCAAGGCCGGCGTGCCGTGCGGCGCCGTGCTGGACACCGGCGAGGTGCTCGACGACCCGCATCTCAACGCGCGCGGCCAGATTCACACGATCGAGCACGCGACGCGCGGCCGCTTCCGCCTTCCGGGCTGCCCGGTCCACCTGTCGGCCTCGGAGGCGCCGACGACGCCGCCGCCGCTGGCCGGCGAGCACACCGCCGCCGTGCTGGCGGAGGTGCTCGGCCTGTCGGCCGACGAGGTCGCGAAGCTGCGCGCCCAGGGCGTGCTGGGCTGACGAGGGTCAGCCGACGGCGACGCAGCCGACGGGCGGCAACCCTTTGAGGGCGAGCGCCCAGCGCGCGCCCGCATCGAGCGACCGGTACACCCGTCCGTCACCGGTGCCGAAGACGACGAGCGGGCCGGCCGCGGCCAGGCACGCGGTGTCGACGTTGTCGTCGAACCACGCCGGCAGGCCGGCGCGACACCGCTCGAAGCGCGTCTCGCCGTCGAGCGGCGTGCGATAGATCGCCGAGCGCCGTCCGCGGAACCCCGTCGAGGCCGACACGAGCGCCTGGTCGCCGGCCACCGTCACCGCACGCAGGTAGTGCGCGTGCAGGCCCGCGGTGGCGAACGTCCACGAGTCGCCGCCGTCCCGACTGAGCCCGAAGCCCTCGGCGGCCCCGAGCAGCACGACCTCCGGGCGCGTGGGATGGGCGAGCACCTGATGGACGTCGCTCTCGATGTCGACCGTCGGCGCCCACGACGCCCCGCCGTCGCGCGAGCGCGCGACGCCGCCGACGTGGACGTTGACGTGGATGGCGCCGTCGAGCGCGACGGCGATCGACCGCACGTCGGCGGGATCGCCCCAGGGCGTGTACCAGGCGTCGCGGCCCTCGACGGTCTCGAACGACGGCATGGGCGCCAGCCCGGCCCCGGTCAGCCGGAAGAGACGGGCCTGCTCGGTGCCGACGAGAACGCCGTCACGCGTCGGCGCGACGCACGTCGCCGGCGGGCCGTCGATCGACGCGCGCGTCGTCCAGGCGCCGTCGCGCAGCTCCAGCAGCGCCGAGCCATCCACGACGGCCCAGACCGACGCGGGGCCGAGGGCGAGGGCCGTCACCGATCGCCCGGCGAGCGCCTCCACCGGCCTCGAGGTCTCCCCTTCCAGTGTCCACAGCCCGCCCCCGGTGCCCACGAAGATTCTCGCGTCCATGTCCGAATGATACTCTCGGGCGCCACGACAGCATGAAGACCGACCTGCTCCTCATCCCGATGAGCGCGCGCTGGGCCGAGATGCGCGCCGCTGCGCTCGCCGCCGAGGGGGCCGGCTTCGACGGAGTGTGGACGTGGGATCACCTGCGCGATCCGGACGACGGCGGGGGCCCGGGCGTCCCCGAGGCGTGGACCGTGCTGACGGCGCTGGCGGAAGTCACGCGACGCGTCTCGCTCGGCCCGCTCGTGCTCAACGTCGCCAATCGCCCTGCGGGAGTCCTCGCCAACATGGCGGCGACGCTTCAGACAGTCTCCGGCGGGAGGCTGCTCCTGGGTTTGGGCGCCGGCGGCAATCGCCGCACGCCGTACGCGGCCGAGCAGGCCGCGATCGGTCAGCCGGTCGAGCGCGACGCGGTCCGCGCGCAGCGCGTCGTCGACGCGATCGCGCTCATCCGGCGGCTGTGGGCGGGCGAGTCGGGATTCCTGCGGCCCGAGCCGCCGCCGCCGATCATCGTGGGCGGCTTCGGTCCGCGCATGGCCGCCGTCGCCGGTCGACACGCGGACGGCTTCAACACGCAGGCCTTCCATCCGCAGCTCGGCGCCCTCGTCCAGCGCGCGCGCGACGAGCACGCGGCCTCCGGCCGCGACGCCTCGCGCTTCGTCGTCACGGTGTTCGCGGGGCTCGACGAGCGCATGCTGCGCGCGGACTCGCGCGCGCGGCAGTCGCTCGAGCGGGCCGGCGTCCAGCGCCTCATCTTGCTGGTTTCGCCACCGTTCGACGCCGACGAGATCAGGAGCGCCGGACGGCTCCTCGTCGCCCGGCCCGGCTAGCGCACGTCGATCGAGCGCAGCACCGTGACCACGAGGCAGGTCACGTTGTTGTTTTCGTTAGACTCTGCCACCTCGTTGCCAGGATTGATCCGGCCGCAGAGGAACATCTGGTATCGTGGATTCATATGAAACTCTCCGAGAAGTTTGCGCGGCAAGAAAGCGAGCACACTCGGCTGGCCCGTATCGCGCGACGGCGGATTTCGCAGGATCGCGCGGAGGCGATCCGTCAATTGCTTGGTATCGAGAAGGAACGAGAGGCTACGGCGCCGACCATCGCCGAGCGTCCACACGTCTGCGGCCTCTGTGGTCGCCGCTTTTCATTGCCGATGCACCTCGGCCGCCACCAGAAGTCGAAGCACAAGACTGCCCCAGCCCGCCCGGGCCCGACCCACAGCCAAGACGCACGCTGATTCCAGATCCGCTCCCGGCTCGTCGCCGGCCAGAGAGCCTTACTTCAAGATGTCACTTGCGTCTGCCGCGCCGATCAGGCGGTCGGCGTCGCCTTGGAGGAGCAGGCGTTGCTTGACCAACGTCTGTGTGGCCTTGCGAACCGCGTCAACGTACCCGGCGTGGGTACCATATCGCTCTTCGAGCGACAGGCGCGGATCGCCCGTACTCATCCGTTCCTGCAGCGTCCGCGCGAACGGGATGTAACTCCCCGAGAGGGTGCAGAAATCATCCGGGAACACCCCGCTGTAGAGATTCCATCCGGTGTAGGTCGCGGTCGGGGCCAACACCGCGGTCGACCGAATGCCCCCGATGTCATTTCCGTCCGCGTCCACCTGCGGGACCAGGATCGTGTACTGCCGGGTACCGACCGCCGGAGGCTCGACGGTGAGAATGCCGGTTTCATCGAGCCCCTTGAACAGCGGCCCATAGCTCAGGACGCTCAGCGGATTCGCGAGCGCGAGGAATTTGACCGCCGGTCGGCTGACCCCGCCGTAGTCGTTGGCAGGAATGTGGGGGAAGTTCACCCTTGCGGGTGGTACGAGCGTTCCGTCACGAAGGCGTGGCGCATGGCTCGGCGGCGGTTCCATCCCGCGCTTGAGCCAATCGGTCAGAGCGACCCACAGCGCGCGCTGGGTTTCGAGATAGCTGTTGGGGTTCAACTGCTGCTGGCACCGGCCCAGCGATGCTGTGAACCCTGGTGGGAATGCGGCCGGCCCGTGTTGCGTGCTCGTCTGAAGGTAGGTCCTCACGAAGTCCGGGTCATGGACGTCACGAATGCCCAACGGGTCCGTCAAGCCGAGGGATTGTCGACCTTCCCAGATCTCCAGTGAGGTCGCGAAATGAAAGATCTTTGGGCAGGTGTCCGTCTTGAGGCACCGTCTGAGGATCCCTCCCTTCTGTCCACTGATGGGATCGTGCAGCTCGCCATAGGTAAATGGAAATTGATACGCGGGGTAGACGTGATCCGCGACGTGGCCCCACGCCCGGCCGGGCTGGCCGAAGCGAATGTTGAAGGCCGCGCGACCCCCGCCGATCAGCGGGAAGGCGCCGTCGAAGACGATCCGTCCGCGCTCGTCCTGGTTGAATCCCAGGTGGATGAACGTACGCATGTTACGACCGCTTTGCGAGGCGCCAGAAAACACAGCGAGGGTTCCGTGATCGTCTCGCCGATCGTCGTCGCGATCGGACTTTCGACCTCGCTCGTCTGCGACCCAGAGCGGATTTGCCGTACCGGCATCGTCATGACGCTCGTGCTTGAAGAAGGCGATCAGATCTCGCATGCCAGCGTAGCCCAGGCCGATGACGATGGGATCCTTGCCGCGGTACAGCAATTCGTAGATCTTGCCCGGCTGAAAGCCGGGGCCGAACATGCAGATCTGAGTCGCGCTCGGGGTCAGAGTCACGCCGTCAGGGCACGACCCGAACGCCCAGGCATTGTTCGACATGGGCACTCGCGGGTCCTTCTCGTGCGAGCGCACGGTCAGCGTCGGAAGGAAGCCGTCGGCGAGCGCGACCTTATTATCGGTACTGACCGTCGGATAACTTGCGTGCGTGAGCCCCGTGAAGGTCCCGCTGCTGAGATTGAGGGTCGTGGTGGCGGTGGCCACGATGAATTCCGCGCGCACCGTCCCGGTGATCGCTGAGCCATCGCGGTTTTGCGCGATCGGCACCTGCATGGTCATCCGGCTATTGCCTGGTAGGACGTCCGGCTGCCATCCGCTCTTGATGAGGGTGTAGCCCATGTTCTGGATGAAGCCGTCGCCGGCCGTAGTGGGATTGTTACCCCCGAGCACGCCGATGTTGAACGGAATGCCGCCGTTGCCACGGTTGACGACATGGTAAAAGAGCATCCGATTGCCCTTCGCCATATCGATCGGTTTCAGTATGTAGAGGTCGGTCGAATACTCGACCATCCCGTGCGCATTCCGGGGAGCCAGATCGATGTCCTGGATGATCGCGTTCGAGGGGTGGTGAGGATCCACCTCACCGTAGGCGGTGCCGGTAAGCTTTTCGAATTGCCCGACGCTCCCGAACGACGCCCCGGCGAACGTCGGTGATTCAGTGTTCGTGATCTGGATGCGGGTGATCCGTGCCTCAACGGTGGATGCCATACCGAGCAGCGAGAGAAGAGCGACCGCAGTCAGGAGCCTTGCGCCCTGACGCCGCTCGCGCCGCAGCATCTGGTAGAGCGATTTCATCGTCGTTCCCCCTATTCGTGAAAGCCGCACGCCCGTGGAATCACCGGGACCGTACCCGCCGAGGTCGCGGAGGCGGTATTGGACCTTGGTCCAAGGGGCGTCGAGGGACGTGCGTTCTCGCTAGCGGACCAGCCGCGCGCACCGGTCGAGCACGGGCAGCACTTCGTCGGCCTTCGCCGGCGGCAGGTTGAAGACGAGACGGGCGACGCCGGCGGCGCGATAGCGCTCGATGAGGTCGCGGTCTTCAGGCACGCCGAAGATCGTGATCGGCAGCGCGGCCGGGTCGCGCCCGGCCTCCACGGCCAGCTTGCGAAACTCCGGCAGCAGGCCCAGCACGTCGCCGTAGGTCGGGCGGCGCGCGTGCGGCACCCAGCCGTCGCCGAAGGCGATCGCCCGCCGCGCGCCATACGGGAAGGCGCCGCCCACGAGCACCGGCGGGTGCGGCTTCTGCACGGGCTTCGGCCACGTCATCATCGGCGGAAACTTGACGAACTTGCCGTCGTACTCCGGCTTCGACCTGGTCCAGATCGCCTTCATCGCCTCGACGCGTTCCCGCATCACCTCGAAGCGCGACCCGAACTCCGTGCCGTGGTCGGCCATCTCCTCGGCGTTCCAGCCGGCGCCGATGCCGAAGAGGAACCGCCCGCCCGAGATCTGATCCAGGCTCGCGACCTGCTTGGCGGTCTGGATGGGATCGCGTTGGACGACGAGGCACACGCCGGTGGCCACGCGCAGGCGCGTGGTCGCGGCGGCGGCGGCCGCCAGCGTCACGAAGGGGTCCATCACGTCGTAATACTTCTTCGGGAGCTCGCCGCCCTGCGGAAACGGCGTGCGGCGTGAGAGCGGGATGTGCGAATGCTCCGGCGCCCACAGTGATCCGAACCCGCGCTCCTCCAGCGCCCGGCCGAGCTCGGCCGGCCCCATCGAGTAGTCCGTGAAGAAGATCGCCGCGCCGACGTCCATGCTCGGGTCCGCTCGCCTACGTGTCCGTGAGGGGCACGATCGCGTACAGCCGTGGCCGGTCGCCGATCACGCGTGTGACGTGGCCGCGTCCGGTGAGGTCTTCGGCCAGCACCACGTCGCCCGCCTCGACGCGCGCGATGGTGCCGTCGCCGACCTCGATCTCCGCGGTTCCCGACAACGAGATCGAGTACTGCCGCCGGGGCGCGCAGTGCCAGTCGAGCACGTAGCCCGGCGGCGCCGCGCGAAACGCGATGCCGGTGGCCGCCTGCATCGGCGTGCCCTCGCCGTGGGCGCCCTCGACGTCCCTGAACGGCTTCATCGCCAGCGGCACCTCCGCGAGGTGCGACTGGCCGTCCGCGCCGCTGTACACGCGCCACATCTTCGGCATGCTCGCCGTCCTCTCAGCCGATCTTGACGCCGTACTTCTGCAGCGTGTCGTCGCGCAGCTCGAGCCCCAGCCCCGGCGCGTCCGGCAGCGCCATGAAGCCGTCGACGATCGACGGACGCTCGCGAAACAGCTCGAACCAGAGGGGATCGCGGGTCGGGTCCGCGAACGATTCCAGGATGAACCCCGTCGGACTGGCCGCGATCGCGTGGACGTGGATCTGCGGATCGTGGTGCGCGGCGAGCGGGATCTGGTAGAGCTCGGCCATGACGGCCGCCTTGCGCCACGTCGTGAGCCCGCCGGCCCACGTCGAGTCGATGATCAGGTAGTCGACCAGGCCCTCGGCCAGCATCGTGCGCAGCCCGAACGGGCTGTATTCCGTCTCGCCGGCCGCGATCGGGATGTCGACCTCGGCCTTCAGCCGCTCCAGCGTGCGCCGCTCGTCGTACCAGGGCATCGGGTCCTCGAGCCAGAAGATGTCGTGCGGCGCGCACAGCGTCGCCGCGCGCACCGCGGTCGGCAGGTTCCAGCCCTGATTGGCGTCGAGCATGATCGCGACGTCCTTGCCCACGGCCTTGCGGATCACGCCCACGCGCTCGGCATCCGCCTCGGGCGTGAGGCCGCCGACTTTCACCTTCAGCGTGCGATACCCCTGCGCCACGTACATCGCCGCCTCGCGCACGAGATCGTCCGGCCGCTCGCCGTCCCGGTAGTAGAAGCCCGTCACGTAGGCGGGCACGCGCCGGCGAAGAGCGCCGCCGAGCAGCGCCCACACCGGCCGGCCGATCGCCTTGCCCTTGAGGTCCCACAGCGCGATGTCGATCGCGCTCATCGCCGTCACGAGCGGACGCTGCTGCCGCGCCAGCGTGGGAATGCCGCGCACGCTGGTGTAGGTCAGCGCGAACAGGTCCTGCCAGATCCGCTCGGCGTCGAACGGATCCTGGCCGACCACGAGCGGCGTGATCGCCGTGATGATGTCGCTCACGGTGCGCAGGCCGTCCGGTCCCTGCTGGAACAGGAACGGGCCGTGGGCCTCGCCGATGCCCACGGGCCCGGCATCGGTCGTGAGCTTGACGACGACCTCGCTGACGCTCGTGATCCGATGGGTCGAGGTGCTGACCGGCTGTGGCAGCGGCGCGGAGAGGAAGTAGGTGTCGAGCCGGGTCACCTTCACGGGGGTGGATCATACAACGGGCGGCGGGGACGCCGGACACCCGGCGGCGGCGTGTCAGACGCCGCCGTGGTGAACAGCCCGGTGCATGGCCGGTGCCGTCCGTCACGGCGCGGGGATCGTGACAATTACAGCGGGCGGGTGCCAACTCACCCGGCGGCTGCGACAATGTCGGCTCGATGGCGCGCCTGAACGTCGGGGTCCTCGGGCTGAGCCACGATCACGTGTGGGGCAACCTCGCCGCGCTGTCGGCCGGCCATCACGGCCGCCTCGTGGCGGCCGCCGATCCCGACGCGGGCCTGCGCGACCGGCTCCGTGCGCTGCACGGCGCCGTGGCCACTCACGACACGTTCGACGCCGTGCTCGAGCGCCGCGACCTCGACGCCGTCCTCGTCTTCTCCGACAACCGGACGTCGGCCGAGCTCGGCGTGCGCGCGCTGGGCCGCCGGCTCCCGGTGATGCTCGAAAAGCCGATGGCCGCCGACCTGGCCGGCGCGCGTGCGCTGCTCGCGGCGGCCCGGACCGCCGGCGTCCCGCTCATGGTGAACTGGCCGACGGCGTGGCGGCCCGCGCTCCGTCATGGCCTGACGCTGGCGCTCGAGGGCGCCGTCGGCGCGCCGGTCCAGCTGAGCCACCGCGGCGGCCACGCGGGGCCGCGTGAGTTCGGCTGCTCGCCGCAGTTCTGCGACTGGCTCTACGACCCGCGGCGAAACGGCGGCGGCGCGCTCGTCGACTACTGCGGGTACGGCGCGGTGCTCTGTCGCCTCGTGCTCGGCCGGCCGCAGGCGGTCACCGCGGTGACGCCACCGCCGCGCAAGGCGGGCCTCGTCGCCGAAGACAACGCGGTGGTCGTCCTCTCCTACCCCGGCGCGCTGGGGCTGCTCGAAGCGAGCTGGACCCAGATCGGCGGCGAGCCGGCCTTCGCGATGATCGTCTACGGCGAGCGCGGGACGCTGCTCGTCCACCAGCCGCGCCCGACGCGCGAGGGCGAGCGCGCCGGGGCCGGGCGCGTGCAGGTCGTCTCGCCGGAGGGCAGCCGCTTCCTCGATCCGCCGCCGCTCGGTCCCGACGAGTGCGACGGCCCCACGCATTTCCTCGCCTGCGTGAGCGCGGGCCGCGACGTGACCGGCTTCTGCGCCGCCGACGTCGGGTGCGACGTCCAGGAGGTCATCGCCGCCGGGCAGCGCTCGAGCGCGACGGGCCGGCGGGTGGAGCTGCCGCTACAGCAGCGTCCCGCGTAGCACCAGGTAGGCGACGCTGAAGTAGATCACCAGCCCGGTGACGTCGACCAGCGTGGCGACGAACGGCGCCGAGGCGCTGGCGGGATCGAACCCGAGGCGGCGCAGGACGAACGGCAGCATCGACCCCGCCAGCGAGCCGAACGTCACGACGCCGACCAGCGCGAAGCCGACGGCGAGCGCCACCAGGACCCAGTGCGGGCCATAGTTGTAGAAACCGAAGAGCTGCCACGAGACGATGCGCGCGATGCCGATGGCGCCGAGGATCACGCCGAGCGTGACGCCCGTCGGGAGCTCGCGCATGGCGACCCACCACCAGTCGCGCAGCCGCACCTCGCGCAGCGCGAGCGCGCGGATGATGAGCGAGGTCGCCTGCGATCCGGAGTTGCCGCCGGAGCTCATGATGAGCGGGATGAAGAGCGTCAGCACGATGGCGCGGCTCAGCTGGCCCTCGAAGTGCTGCATGGCCGTCGCCGTGAGCATCTCGCTGACGAACAGCGCGCACAGCCAGCCGCCGCGCTTGCGGATCATGGTCCCGAAGCCGACTTTCGTGTACGGCTCGTCGAGCTCCTGCATGCCGCCGAGCTTGTGGACGTCCTCCGTCTGCTCCTTGATCAGCGCGTCGATGACGTCGTCCACGGTGACGATGCCGAGCAGGTGGCCGCCTTCGTCGATGACCGGCACCGCCAGGAGATCGTACTTGGCGATGAGCCGCGCCGTCTCCTCGCGATCCGTCCACACGTGCACGGTGACGGGCGGGTGCCGGTCGCCGACCTCGAGCAGCGTGCGCGTCGGATCCGCGAGCACCAGCTCGCGCAGCGTCACCGTGTGGACGAGGCGGCGATCCACGGGGTCGAGGACGTACACCGCATAGACGGGGCGGCGCGGATGGCCGCCGCTGCGAATCTGGACGAGCGTACGCTCCACCGTCCACGTCGCCGGCGCCTCGACGTGCTCCGTGGTCATGATGCCGCCCGCCGTGGTGGGCGGGTAGTTCAGGAGCGAGCGCAGCGATTCCTGGGTGCTCGTGTCGACGGCGGCGAGCAGCCGCGCCGCGGTGCGCTGGGGCAGGTCGCGGAAGACCTCCGCGCGCTGGTCGGCCGACATCGCCCCCATCAGCGCGACCGCTCTCTCGATGGGCAGGTGCTCGAACAGACGCGCCCGGTGATCGAGCTCCGGCTGGTTGAGCGCGCGCACCGCCAGATCGAACGGCAGCGCGGCCAGCACGCGGGCCGCGGCCGGAGGGTCGATGGCGTTGAGCGCTTCCGCGACGTCGGCGTCGTGGACGCGCTCCAGCGTGCTCGCGAGACGTGCGGGGTCGGAAGTCGCCAGCCGCTGATCGTCCATGCTCTCTCCCTGGTTCACCGAGCGGGCGCGCCGCCGCTCGCGCGGTAGTGGGTCGCGTACGCGTGCCGGCAGCGCTCGCGCAACGCGGCCTCGTCGATGGGCCCCGCGAAGCGCGCGGGGGAGATGTCGGAGCAGTCGAGGGCCGGCGCGCCGTCCACGATCCACTCGGCGATCGCCTCGCCGAGCGCGGGCGACACGCTGAGGCCGCCCACGCAGCAGCCGCTCATCACCCACGCGCCGGCCACGCCGGGCAGCGGTCCCACGAGGTAGCGGTCGTCCATCGTGAGCGTGGGCAGCCCGCCGCGGTGCTCGGCGACGCGGATCGTCGGCTCCTGAAAGATCGGAAACTGCTCGCGCACGCTGCGGGCCAGGCGCCACAGCACCTCGAGGTCGAGCGGGAGGTCGGCGACGTCGAAGGCCGGCGGCAGCGTGGCCGCGTCGACCTGCACGGGATCGGGCTCGTAGCCACCGAGCATCAGCCCGCCGCGCTCGTGGCGCACGTAGACGTTGACGTCGATCACGCGCGCGATCGGGAACTCGGGTCCGACGCCGGGGATCGGCTCGGTGATCAGCAGCTGATGGCGCGTCGGCACCACCGGCAGCGGCGCGCCCAGCCCCGCGGCGACGAGGCGCGCCCACGCGCCGGCGGCGTCCACCACCGCGCGCGTCGCGATGGTGCCGCGCGGCGTCCGCACGCCCTCCACGCCCCGCGGGCCGATCTCGAAGCCCGTGGCCGGCGTGTGCGGGAGCAGCACGGCGCCGAGCTTTTCCGCCGCCCGGCAGTAGCCGAGCGGCAGCTCGGACGGCTCGACGTTGCAGTCGGTCGGGCTCCACGTGATGGCGACGATGCCGCGCTCGCCGAGGATCGGCAGCCGCCGCCGCGCCTCCGCCACCGAGACGAAGTCGATCGGGATGCCCGCGGCGACGCCGCGCGTCACCTCGAGAGCGAGCTGCTCGGCGTCGCGCTCGGTGCGCGCGATCTTCAGCGCGCCACTCTGGGTGAAGCGCAGCGGCTGGCCGGTCTCGTCGCTGAAGGCGGCGAGCTTCGTGACCGCGCGCCGGGCGAGCGTCGTGAGCGCCGGCGTGGCCCGCACCTGGCTGGTCAGCCCGGCCGCGCGCGGAGAGGTCTGCGACGCGAGCGCGGCGCGCTCGAGCACCGCCACGCGGAGGCCGCGCCGCACGAGGTGATAGGCCGCGCTCGCCCCGAAGGCGCCCGAGCCGACGACGACGACGTCGGCGGAGACGATCACCTGCCGCCGAGGGTCCGGTACGCCTGCGCGGCGGCGTCGCGAATCGACGCCTGCTCGGTGGGAGACTGCATGAGGACCTGCAGCGTCGCCACGGATTGCCGATCGCCCTGCGCGGTCAGGTACTGGATCGCGCGCAGCCGATACGACGGCTCGGCCTCCGACGCCACGACCTGGCGCATGAACGGGAGCGAGCGCTCGTCGTTCAGCGAGACGAGCGCGCGGAACGCCATCTCGCGCCCGCGCCCGTCGGCGCTCGATTCCTGGAAGATCTGCGCCAACCCGGTGACGCCGCCCGGTCGGCCCGACTCGGCCAGGCCGTACGCGGCGCTCAGGCGGACGAAGCGATCGTCGCCGCCGTTGGCCAGGATGTTCTCCAGCACGGGTAGCGACTCGGGTGTCTGCAGCTGGCGCAGCCCGACGGCGGCGGCGCGGCGCAGGAGCACGTCGCTGTCCTTCTCGACGATGTCCTTCAGCAGCGGCAGCGATTGCGGCACTTGCAGCGTGCCCAGGAGCCGCGCCGCCGCGCGCCGCTCGTCGCTGTCGTTGCCGGCGCTGAGCACTTTCATCAGCGCCACGCCGGCGACGTCGCCCATGCCCCGCAGCTCTTCGACCAGCTCGCGCGCCCGCTGCCAGCGCTCGCGCCCCTCCGTGCCCTTCGTCGCCTCCAGATACCGGTAGAAGCGGTCGAGCGCGGCCTCGATGCTCGGCGACGATCCGGACGATCCGGGGCGGGACGCCGCGCGATCGGCCGGCCCGCCGCCGCGCGCGCGCAGATCGCGAAGGACGCGGTCTTCCGTGACGGCCGCCGCGAGGCCGCGCTCACCCGGCGTCGAGGCACGGGACGCCGATGGCGTCCCCGGCCGACCGCCCGCGTCGGACGACCGCGCGGCGGCGATCTCCTCTCGCGCGTGGAGCCGGGCCTGCAGCGTCGACACCTGCTGCTTCAGCTGCTCGGTTTCGCGCGCGGCGGACGTCTTGCCGGCGACGCCGGCGGCCGCCCAGCCGATGGCGAGCGCGGCCACGACGGCGAGGGGCCACAGGAAGCGTCCCATGACCCGGCATGATACCCTGCCCCGTCGAAAAGGAGGACCCACCATGACCACGCGCAGGGAATTCCTCGGGACGACCACAGGCGCGCTGGCCGGCCTCGCGTTCGTCGGCTGCGATCTCCTGGCCGCCGCGCCCGTCCGCGCGCAGACGCGCCGCCGCGAGGTCGTGGTGAGCGGCCGGCGCGTCAAGACCGTCGACGTGCACGCGCACTGCGCGGTGGCCGAGGCGATGGCCCTGGTAGGGATGACGCTCGGCGCGCCGGCGCCGCCGACGCGGCCGGAGCTCAGCATGGTGACGCACGTGTCCGAGCGGCTTCGCGCGATGGACGAGCAGGGCATCGACGTCGAGGCGCTCAGCATCAACCCGTACTGGTACAAGACCGAGCGCGATCTCGCCAGGCAGATCTGTCAGATCCAGAATTCGAAGCTCGGCGAGGCCTGCGCCGCCCATCCCGACCGCTTCGTCGCCTTCGCGACGGTGGCGCTGCAGTATCCCGATCTGGCCGCCGAGCAGCTCGAGGACGGCGTGAAGAAGTACGGGCTGCGCGGCGCCGGCATCGGCGGCAGCGTCAACGGCGAGGAGATCAGCGATCCGAAGTTCGATCCGTTCTGGGCCAAGGCCGAGCAGCTCGGCGTGCTCGTCTTCATCCATCCGCAGGGCTCGGGCGTCGCCTCCGAGATCCCGAAGCGGCTCAAGGGCAACGGGCTGCTGGGCAACATCATCGGCAACCCGCTGGAGACGACCATCGCGCTCTCGCACCTGATCTTCGACGGCACCCTCGACAAATTCCCCGGCCTGAAGATCTGCGGGGCCCACGGGGGCGGCTATCTGCCGTCCTACGCGGCGCGCTCCGATCTGGGCTGCTCGACCCAGCCCACGCAATGCCCGGGCGGACCGCATGGGCCGATCAAGAAGAAGCCGACGGAGTATCTCAAGCAGATGTACTACGACACGATGGTCTTCACGCCCGAAGGCCTGCGCCACCTCGCGGCCGAGGTCGGCGTCAGTCGGCTCATGATCGGCACCGACTTCCCGTATCCGTGGACGAAGACTGCCGTCGACCACGTCCTCGGCACGCCGGGCCTGAGCGACGCCGATCGCGTCGCCATCCTCGGCGGCAACGCGGTGAAGCTGCTCGGGATCAAGACGTAGCGGTCACCTGCGCCACCGTCGGCGTGCCGACGAGCGTGGTGCGGCGCATGTCGCGCGGCTCGTGCACGGGGAACGGCCGCGCCCGATGCATGGTGCGGCGGTTGTCCCACATCACGAGGTCGCCGACGCGCCAGCGGTGCGCGTAGACGAACTGCCGCTGTGTGGCGTGCTCGACGAGGTCGCGCAGGAAAGCGCGCGCCTCCGGCACCGGCCAGCCCAGGATGCCGCCCGCGTGCGACGACAGGTAGAGCGACTTGCGTCCCGTCGACGGGTGCGTGCGCACCAGGCGCTGGCGCACCGGCGCGAAGCGCGCGCGCTCCTCGTCGGTGAAGTCGGTGAAGCCGAGCTGCTGGCGCGAGAAGATCTGCGAGTGCTCGCAGATCAGGTCCTCGACCTCGGTCTTCGTCTCGTCGTCCAGCGCGTCGTAGGCCGCGCGCATGTCGGCGAACTCCGTGTTGCCGCCCCTGGACGGGATGCTGCGCGCGTGCAGCAGCGAGTACTTCGCCGGGATCGCCTTGAACGAGCTGTCGGAGTGCCAGAGGCGGTTGCCGATGGCGAAGAGCCGGCGCCGGTCGTCGCGCGCGAACACCTGATGATGCTGGTCGAGGTTCGACACGTCGGCGAACGTGGTCGGCAGGCGGTACTCGTCCGGCGCCCGCAGGCTCGTGCCGATCGCGTGCTCGAGCTCGCCCAGGCTGCGGCTGAAGGCCAGCTGCTCGGCGTCGTCGATGCGCTGGTCGCGGAACACGAGCACCGCGTGCTCGTCCATCCCGGCGTGGACCGCCGCCACCTCGTCCGGCGAGAGCGGCTTGCGGAGGTCGAGCCCCTCGACTTCGGCGGCGAAGCACGGGCCGATCTGACGCGTCGTGATGGTCATGGCATCACACCCGGCGCTGCAGGAAGTCGGTGACGAGCGGCCAGGCGAGGTCCGCGTAGTGCGGCTGGAAGCCCTCGTTGTCGGGGTGGCGGAAGCCGTGGTTGGCGTCGGAGAAGAAGTGCCACTCGACGGGCTGGCCGTTGGCGACGAAGCTCTGCCACAGCGGACCCTGGATGGCGGGCGTCGCGATGTGGTCTTTGCCGGCGCAGAACACGAGCGAGGCGCACGTGAGCGTCCTGGCCACCTTGAAGGCGTGGCGCGGCCGGTGCGACGTCTCGGGCTCGTCGCGGATGGACGGATAGTAGAGGACGATGGCTTTCACCTGAGGATGGTCGGCCGCGAAGGGAATCAGCAGCCGGCCGCCCAGGCAGTGCCCGATGCACGCGGTGCGCGCGGGGTCCGACTTCATGGGCCCGATGAGGTAGTGCCAGGCCTCGTCCATCTTGCCGAGGAACTCCGGGTCGGAGTGCTTCTGTTGCAGATCGGCGCCCTGGCCGATGTGATTCGTGCCGAGAATGCCGAACATGTTGAACAGGCTCGGCACGAACACGTTGAAGCCGAGGCCGGCCAGTCGGTACGCGTCGATCTTGTAGTCGGCGGTGACGCCGTGGGCGTGGTGCACCATCATGATGCCTGGCCGGGCGCCGGCGCCGTCCGGATGCGCCAGGTAGCCGCCGATGCCGTCCTTGTCCTGCGTGAGCATGCGCGCGGTGATCGTCATGTCCGTGATTCCTCCCAGAGCCTATCGGTCGAAGACGAGCGGCACGTCCCGGTCGTTGCGGCCCCGGGCGAAGATCGCCAGAGCGTCCGGACGCTCGTAGTAGATCTCGAGGGTGTTGCCGTCGGGGTCCTGGAAGTAGATGCTCTTCTGGCTGACGTGATCGATGGAGCGCGTCACCTCCACGCCGTGCCTGCCGAGCGTGGCGTACGCGTCCCTGAGCGCCTCTTCGCTCTCCACCCGAAACGCGACGTGACCGAGCCCCCGCACCCCGGGCGTCTGCCGCCCGGCGGCCTCGGGATCCTTGACGGCGAACAGGTCGATCGCGTGGCTCTGCCCCGCGAGCGCCATGAAGACGCCGCCGTGCTCGGGGTCTTCCTCCAGGACCGAGAACCCGAGGACCTCGGCGTAGAATTTCTTGGAGGCCTCCAGATCGAGCACGCGCAGCAGGACGTGGCCGATTCCCGTGAGACGGATCATGGCTGACGCTCCTTGATCGAGACGCGCCAGTGGACGCGGTCTTCCTCGGGGGGATAGTCGCCCGCGGCCTTGTGATACGAGCACCGGTTGTCCCAGATGACGATGTCCCCCTTGCGCCACCGGTGGCGGTACTCGCCCTCGGGCTGGATCATCCGGCCGGTCAGCTCGTCGATCAGCGCGTCGCTCTCCTCCTCCTCGAGGCCCTCGATCTCGAGAATTTTGCCGGGGTCGAAATAGAGCGCCTTGCGCCCGGTCTCGGGATGAGTGCGAATGATGGGATGCCGGACGGGAACCCAGTCGCGATCCTCGGCGTTGAGCAGCGCCGTCGCCTTCCGCCGGCCGCCGTAGGTGAAGACGCCCTTGCGTCCGTCGAGCCTGTTCTTGAGGTGCTGCGGCAGCGCCTCGTACGCCGCGTACATGCTCGCGAACAGCGTGTCGCCACCCCGGCTCGGGACGGCCAGCGCGTAGAGCTGGGTCGCCTTGAAGGGCTCGGCGTCGTAGGCGCCGTCGGTGTGCCAGCCCTCGGCGCCGCGCCGATAGATCGCCGCATCCAGGCGCCCGTCCGGCCCGAACTTGTTCACGCCGAGCAGGGTGATCTCGGGATGGTCCGGGTGGCGCGTGGACTTCGAGGGATGCGGGTGGATGACGCCGAAGCGGCGGCTGTAGCGCAGGAAGTCCTCGATCGCGAGCTCCTGGCCGGGCACCACCACCACGTTGTACTCGAGCCACGCGCGATAGATCACGGCGAAGCTCGCGTCGTCGAGGGTCTTGACGTCGACGCCCCGGATCTCGGCGCCGATCTGCGGTCCCAGGCGCTGCACCCTGATCATCGGTCCATCCCCCGGTCGCGAGGAGGTCGAAGCGTGTCGGCATCGTACCACCGACCTGGGGAGCGCGAGGGGGGCGTCGGCCCTTCGCCTTTATGATGGCGCGATGCCGACCTCCTCCCGCTCACGCCGGCCATGGTTGGTCGTCGGCACGGTCTGGGTCACCCTGGCCATCGCCTCCGGCCTCTACTTCTCGTTCCCGGTCTTCTTCGTGGCCCTGCTCGAGGAGTTCGGCTGGTCGCGCGGGGCCACCGCGGCGGCGTTCTCGATCTCGTCGGTCGTGCAGGGCGCGCTCTCGCCCATGATCGGGATCCTCGTGGACCGCCTGGGCCCGCGCCGCGTCATGCTCGGCGGGGCGTGCCTGCTCGGCGCCGCGTGTGTGCTGTCGAGCCGGATCGGCTCGTTGTGGTCCCTCTACCTGATCGTGGGCGTGCTGGCCGCGACCGGGCTGTGCGCGGTGAGCTGGGTGCCGAGCGGGACGCTGATCGCGCGGTGGTTCACCGAGCGGCGGAGCAGCATGCTGGGCCTGGCCTTCTCGGGCATGGGGGCGGGCGTGCTGGTCATGGGCCCGCTCGCCCAGTGGCTGATCACGGGGCACGGCTGGCGCGCCGCCTACGTCGTTCTCGGCGTGGGCACGCTCGTCGTCCTCGTTCCCCTCATCTGGTTCGGCGTGCGCGAGGCGCCGATCGTGACGGCGCCGGCCCGAGCCGCGGCCGAGCCGACCCCGGCGCCGGCGCGCCGCGACGTCGGCGACGCGCTGCGGACGGGGACGTTCTGGGCGCTCTTCTTCGCCTACCTCTGCACGCCGCTCGCCGTCTTCTCGGTCGTCACCCATTCGGTGGCCTTCGCGGTGGACCACGGCTTCCCGCGCCTGTTCGTGGCGGGCATCTTCGGGCTCACCGGTCTGCTCTCGGTCGCGGGTCGGATTCTGTTCGGCATGGCCGCCGACCGCATCGGACGCGCGGCGTCGGCCACGATCTCCTACGGCTGCACGGCGGCGGGAACGCTCTGTCTGCTCGGACTCGAGATCTGGCCGCACGCGGCGGCCCTGTACGCCTACGCGCTCCTCTTCGGCCTCGGCTTCGGCGCGCGCGGCCCCATCATCACCGCGATGGCGTCCCAGCTCTTCCCGGGACGGCGCTTCGGCGTCCTCTACGGGATCCTCAGCGTGGGCAACGGCATCGGTGGCGGCGTCGCGCCGTGGTTCGGCGGCGTCGTGCACGACCTGACCGGAAGCTATCGCGTCGCGTTCCTGATCGCCGTCGGCTTCTGCGTGCTGGGCTCGGTGTGCTTCTGGCTCGCGCGGCCGCGGGCGCGCGGGTCGGCGATGCACTAGGAAGATGGGGGGCCCCGATATGGCCCCCCAAACCCCCCAAACGTTCGGAGCGCCCGGGATGAACCCGGGCGCTCCTCTATCCCCCAGCCCCACACGCTCGGGGCGCCCCGGCGAAGCCGTGGCACCCCTCGATATTCCGCCAGGCTCTTAGCGCTTCACGCGCCATCCTCTCCGGACAGATACGGGCGTCCCCACTGGTCCTCGTACACGACCTCCTTCAGCGGCCCGCGGCCGACGGGACCGAAGCGTCCCATCGGATAGCCGATCGGAAGGATGGCGTACGAGTGCACGCCGGGCGGCAGGCCCAGCGCGGCCTCGGTCTCCTTCTCGAAGAGGAGGTGGCGCGTCGTCAGGGTGGCTCCCAGCCCGAGAGCGCGCGCCGCCAGCAGCATGTTCTGGACGGCCGGATACACGGATGCGCCCGACCAGCGCGTGGGCGCCGTCGCTTCCTCGATGCAGGCGACGATCCACACCGGCGCTTCGTGGAAGTGGTCCGTGAGGTACTCCACGGCCGCGTGCTGCCGCACGTACGCCTCGCGCGTGACGCCGGGGGGCGGCGCGCTCTTGAGATAGCGCGGGCCGATCACCTCGTCGAACGCGCGCTTGTAGTAGACCTGCACCTGCCGCTTGATCCGCGCGTCCTTGACGACCAGGAACCGCCACCGTTGCGAGTTGCCGCCGTTCGGCGCGCACACACCGGCCTGGATGATCTTGCGGATGAGCGCGTCGGGGACGGGATCGGGCTTCAGCCGTCGCATGGCGCGCGTCGTCTGCATGATCTCGAACAGGTCGCTCTTGTCCGGCATGCCGGTCCTCCTGGGGGGAATTTACTCCGCCGTCCTCGTCGCCGCTGCCGGCGCCGCCATGGCCGGCGCGACGTCTTCGGCGAACATCCGCATCGAGCGCAGGGCCAGCTTTGTCTCGATCCCCGGCAGCGCCATCAACAGCAGGACGCGCTGGTACCCGGTCGCCTCGAGATACTGCTGCAGCCCGTCTCTCACCTCGCCCGACGAGCCGATCAGCGCCCAGCCGTCGGCCAGGTATTCGTGGAAGCTGCGCAGGCGCAGCAGCGAGCGATCGAAGGAGTTGGGCACGTTGCCGCCCGTGGCGTCGGAGCGGAGGACCGCCATCTTGCGCTGGTAGCTCATGAAGGGCGGCTCGGTCGCGCGCAGGGCCGCGTCGCGGTCGGGCGCGACGTGCACCACGCGCATGCCGCCGCACCGGCGCTCGAGCTCGTCGATCTCCGCCTCCGAGCGGCCGGCCGCCCGCGCCGTCTCACGATAGACCTGACGGCGCCGCTGCAGCTCGGGGACGGGCACGAAGAAGGACGACAGCGTGGGCAGTCCCAGGCGCGCGGCCGACAAGACGCTGTCCTCGCTGTTGGCGGCGATGAACAGGGGCGGGTGCGGTCGCTGCACGGGGCGCGGCCGGACGTGCAGCCGCTCCGCGGAGTGGAACTGGCCGCCGAAGTCGAACGGCGCGCCGGTCCAGCATTGCTGCATCAGGGCGATGCCTTCCTCGATGCGCAGCCGCGCGTCCGCCCGCTCGGACCGGAAGGTCTGATAGTCCTGGAGCGTGCCGCCGCGCCCGATGCCCACGTCCAGCCGCCCGCCGCTCGCCACGTCGAGCACGGCGAGCTGCTCGGCGAGGTCCACCGGGTGGTGCAGCGGCAGCAGGCTCACGCCCATGCCCAGCCGCAGCGTCCGCGTGCGCGCGGCGAGAAACGCCGCCAGCACCTGCGGCGCCGGGCAGAGACCGTAGTCGTTGAAGTGGTGCTCGGCGATCCAGACGGAATCATAGCCGAGCGACTCCGCGGCCAGCATCTGCTCGACGTCGGAGTCATAGACGGCCTGCTCGCTCCACCGCTCGTCCCGCTGCATCAGGAAGAAGAGCCCGAAATGCAGGGTCATGGCCGCTTCAGCCTCAGGTCCTCGTAGAGCGACATGTAGAATTCGGGGCGCGCGCGTCGGAGCGGTGTCATGAGGCGAGACTGTTGGCTGTCCGCGCGGTTTTGTCAAGGCGGCGAGCCGACTCGGGCCGGGTACGTGGCCAGTCCCACCGCCCGGGCCGCCGCGCTCAGCCGCCTGTCGAACGACGCGAGCGACGCCGCCCGGGCCGACGTCGCCAGAGCAAGGTGAAGCGCGTCCGCCGCCCGGAGCGGAGTCTCGGTCAAGCTCGAGAGAAAGTGCTCGGCCTGGCGGTGCACGCCGGGTGTCAGCTCGACGCGCTGGTATACGCCATCGTCGAGGCCGACGACCAGCGCGTGTTGCACGCGACGCGCAGCCTCCGGCGTGACCTCGGCGTGGCGCACGCGTCGCGCGAGCGCAGAAACAACCTCGGTCACTCCCAGATCGGACACGACAAGGTCGTTCCGGCGATCGACACTCTGGTTGAACTCGGCGCTGCCGGGCTCGGGCATGTAGAGCTTGACCAGTGCGCTGGCGTCGCAGTACAGCGGCCCAGGCAGCGCGGCGCGATATGCGGCGCGCTGCTCTCGAAGCCGCGCCGGAGCGCGCCGGCTAGATGCGATCCTCGCGATCCTCTTCTATCGTCGTGGACAGGGGTGGATCGAGGACCGGCATCGTCCGGCGGAACGCCGCGAGGTCAGGAACCCCTTTGCCACGCGGACGATCCGGCGGCACCAGCTTCGCCACGGGGCGCCCGTGCTCCGTGATCACCACCTCGCGGCCTTTCTTGACCTCGTCGAGGAGCGCGGAGAGGTTCTGGCGGGCTTCGCGGACGCCGGCGGTGCGCATGGCCGGAGTGTGCTACATGTAGCACAAAACGTCAAGTCGCTCCCGCGGGCACGGTGGCCGAGTGCGCGCGCTGCGCTTCGCTGCGCTCGCTCGTGGCCGGCGGGATCTCGTTCGCCACCCCCGAGGCGCCCAACACCGATCCCGCGAAGGACGGGACGAACTTCGTCCTGCACGACAAGCCGCAGAAGGAGTGGCTCGCAGGCGACGAGGCGTGATATATCCTGCCTTCCGCGTCACGCAAGGAGGCACTTCATGAGGCACTGGTCGCTGCCGCTGCTCGCCCTCGCCCTGTTGCTCGCGCTCGCGCCGGGCGCCGACGCCCAGCCCAAGGACACGCTGACCGTCGCCTTGATCTCCCACGCGCCGACCCTCGATCCCCACATGCACTTCGAGCGGGTCGGCATCCTGGTCAACATCAACATGTTCGACTCGCTGCTGCACAAGAACGCCAGGCTGGAGTACGAGCCGTCGCTGGCGACCTCGTGGAAGGCGCTCAACGACACGACCTGGGAGTTCAAGCTCCGCAAGGGCGTGAAGTTCCACAACGGCGACACGCTGACCGCCGAGGACGTGAAGTTCTCGATCGAGCGGGTGACCGAGCCCGGCAAGGAGAAGAAGAAGTCGCCCCAGTACGGCAACATCCGCGCCATCAAGGACGTCCGCATCGTCGACGCCGACACGATTCACCTCGTCACCGACAAGCCGTTCCCGCTCCTGCTCGAGCGGCTGGTCTTCTTTCCCATCGTCCCCAAGAAGCACCTCGAGAAGGTCGGCGACGACGCGTTCGGCACCACGGCCGCCGTCGGGACGGGGCCGTGGAAGTTCGTCGAGTGGAAGCGCGACCAGTACATCCGCCTGGAGGCCTTCGACGGCCACTGGCGCGGCAAGCCCGCGTTCAAGCACCTCGTCATCCGCGCCATCCCGGAGGTGGCCACCCAGATCGCCGAGATCAAGACGGGCGGGGTGGATTTGATCCGCAACGTGTCGGCCGACATCGTGCCCGAGCTCAAGGCGCACGCGCAGACGTACGTGTCGTCCGCGCCCATTCTCCGCGTGCACTACGTCGAGCTCGACATGCGGTCGGCGCCGTTCGACAAGAAGCTCGTGCGGCAGGCCGCGAACCTCGCGATCGACAAGCAGGCCATCATCCAGAGGCTGATGGGCGGGCTCGGCAGACAGGTGGCCACCGTCGTGCAGCCGCCGGCCTTTGGCCACGATCCGGAGGTCCAGCCGTTCCCGTTCGATCCCAAGAAGGCCAAAGAGCTGCTGGCCCAGGCCGGTTATCCCAGCGGCGTCGACATCACGCTGCACAGCGCGTTCGTCGAGTTCCGGCCGGTCTTCGAGGCGCTCACCCAGATGCTGACCGAGGTCGGCATCCGCACGAACGCGCGGATGTGGGACCCGGGACCGGCGTGGAACAAGTTTCTGCAGGCCGAGGGCAAGGCCACCAACGGCGCCTACGGCTCGTGGGGCAACTACTCGGTCTTCGACGCCGACGCCGTGCTCCACCCGCTCTTCCACACGGAGCCGGGCGGCTGGATCGGCAAGCACTACACGCGGGTCGAGGGGCTGGACAAGCTGATCGACGAGGGCCGCTCGACGCTGAACCAGGCGGCCCGCAAGCGGACGTACTCGCAGATCCAGAAGCTGATCCGCGAGGAGGCGCCGGCGATCTACCTGTTCACGCAGTACGACACGCTGGCGATCTCCAAGCGCGTCGAGTACGCCGCCCGCGGCGACGAGTGGCTCTGGCTCTTCGACGCCAAGCCCAAGCGCTAACGATCGTATGCCGGATCGAGCGCCGGCTCCACCGGCGCCAAGGCCGTGGGGAGGTGTCGGCGGGGCCGTCTCGGCGCCAAGCCCAAGCGCTAACGGTCGAATGCGGGTTCGAGCGCCGGCTTTGCCGGCGCCAAGGCCGTGGGAGGTGTCGGAGGGGCCGTCTCGGCCCCTCTGACTTAAGATGTCTTCGTTCCTCGTCCGCCGGCTCGTTCGCCTGGCGGTGGTGATCACCGGGGTCTCGCTGGTGACGTTCGCGATCCTGCACGCCAGCGGCGACCCCGTGTCGCTCATCATGCCGGAGGCGCCCGAGGCCGACCGCGCCGTCCTGCGCCGCACGCTGGGTCTGCACGACCCGCTGCCCGTCCAGTTCGTGCGCTTCGTCGGCAACGCCGTCACCGGCAACTTCGGCAAGTCGTTCTTCCACCACGGCCAGTCGGCCTCGGCCCTCGTGCTCGAGCGGATGCCGACCACGCTCATGCTCACGGTGTTCTCGATGGGCGTGGCCCTGGCCATCGCGCTGCCGGTGGGCATCTACAGCGCGGTGCGCCGGGGCCGCGCGGTGGACCAGCTGGCGACCGGCACCGTGTTCCTCGGACAGTCGATGCCGGTTTTCTGGACCGGGATCATGCTGATCTTGTTGTTCTCCGTGCAGTGGCGGCTGCTGCCCGTGTCCGGCTGGGAGTCGTGGGCGGCGGTGATCCTGCCCACCGCCACCCTGAGCACCTTCACCGCGCCGCTGCTGCTGCGCATCGTCCGCTCCAGCATGCTCGACGTGATCGGGCTCGACTACGTGCGGACGGCGCGGGCCAAGGGCGTGTCGGAGTGGCTGGTGATCTGCCGGCACGCCCTGAAGAACGCGGCCCTGCCGCTGGTCACGGTGACGGGGCTGCAGTTCGGCCTGCTGCTCGGCGGCGCCGTGATCACGGAGACGGTGTTCGCGGTGCCGGGCGTGGGGCGCCTCATCGTCGGCGCCATCCGCCAGCTCGACTTCCCGGTCGTGCAGGCCGGCGTGTTCATGCTGGCCATGATCGTGGTGAGCGTGAACTTTCTCGTCGACGTGCTCTATCTCTACCTCAACCCCCAGATCCGGGTCCGCTGAGTGGCCGTCGGGTCCTTGCCGATCGCCTATGCCGACGACATCCCCCGGCTGGCGTCGGGCTCGCGCGCGTGGCGCAAGTTCGCCCGGAACCCCGCCGCCCTCACCGGCGCGCTGATCCTGCTCGTCGTGGTGGGCGCCGCCCTGAGCGCGCCGTGGATCACGCCCCACGATCCGGCCAAGCAGAGCCTCATCCGCCGCTTCACGCCGCCGGTGTGGGCGCCGGGCGGCAACGCCGGATACCTGCTGGGCACCGATCAGGTCGGACGCGACGTCCTGAGCCGCATCATCCACGGCGCGCGCATCTCGCTGCTGGTCGGCGTGCTGGCCGTGGTGATCAGCGTGCTCGTCGGCGTGACGCTGGGGCTGATCAGCGGCTTCGTGGGCGGGCGCGCCGACACCGTGATCATGACCATCGTGGACATCACGTGGTCGTTTCCCCAGATCCTGCTCGCCCTCGCCTTCGTGGCGGCGCTGGGGCCGAGCCTGGTCACCGTCATCCTCGTGCTCGGCTTCACCGGCTGGGAGCGCTACGCCCGCGTGGTGCGCGCCGAGGTCCTCGCGCTGCGGGAGAAGGACTTCATCGAGGCTGCGCGCGCGATGGGCATCGGCTCCGCACGGATCCTCGTGCGCCACGTGCTGCCCAACACGTTCTCGTCCATCGTGGTGCTGTCGACGCTGCAGGTGGCACAGGCGATCTTGCAGGAGGCCGCGCTGTCGTTTCTCGGAGTCGGCTCGGGCCGCACCTACCCGACCTGGGGCCAGATGATCGCGCTCGGCCGCGACTTCGTGAGCGTGGCCTGGTGGCTGCCGACGTTTCCCGGACTTGCTATCCTGGCCACCGTGCTCGCCATCAACCTCGTCGGCGACCGGCTCCGCGACGCGCTGGATCCGCGGGTCTGAGCCCCGCGAAGGAGGACCCCATGAGTCTCTTCAAGCAATTCACGCACGTGAGCGTCACCGTGACCGACGTCGCCAAGGCCCGCGAGTTCTACTCGAACGTCCTGGGCTTCCAGGAAATCGCGCGGCCGGCCTTCAATTTTCCCGGGATCTGGTACAGCCTGGGCGGCGACCTTCAGCTCCACATCATCCTGAACGACGCCCTCGTGCGGCCCGCCGTCGAGCGCGAGACGATCGAGGCGCGCTATCCCCACTTCGCGCTGTGGACCGACGACTGCGACGCGACGGCCGCGAAGATCGAGGCGCTCGGGCTCGTCTGCCGCGACGTCTTCTCCGGACCCACCGGCCTGCGCCAGGTCTTCGTGAAGGACCCCGACGGCAACATGGTGGAGTTCATCGGGCCGTCGAAGAAGGCCGGCGCGCGCGTGATGGAGTCCGCGGGGACGCACCAATGAGCGCGCTGTTCCTCGTCCGGATGGACGTGGCGCATGACCTCGAGGCCAGGTTCAACGAGGTCTACGACAAGGAGCACGTGCCGAATCTCGCGGCGGTGCCCGGCGTGCGGCGCGCGGGCCGCTACCGGCAGCCCTCGCCGACCGAGCCGCGCTACCTCGCGGCCTACGAGCTGGACAGCGCCGCCGTCCTCGACAGCGCGGCGTGGAAGGCGGCGGGCGAGGCGGGGCGCTGGCCCGGCGAGATCCGCCCGCACACGATGAACCGCCATCGCGCCGTGTACGAGTGGGTGGGTGGCGCCGCCGCCCTCACCGGAAAAACACCGTACGTGTTCTGGGTGATGATGGACATCGAGCCGCACCGCGAGGCACTCTTCAACGAGCTGTACGACGCCGAGCACCTGCCGCTCCTGTCCAAGCTGTCCGGCTACGTGAACGCCGTGCGCTATCGCACGGCCACCGCCGGCGAGCCGCGCTACCTGTGCGTGTACGAGGTCGAGCGCGCTGACCTGCCGATGTCGAAGGCGTGGAACGACACCTCGGACATCGGGCGCTGGAAACCCGAGGTGCGTCCGTACACCTACAACAAGAAATGGATCGTCAGCGAGCGGATCTTCTGATCACACACCATTGACGACGTGCAGGCGCTCGCCGCGGGCGAACGCCTGCACCGTCTCGATGGCGATGCGCAGCATGTTCGCCGACGCCTCGCGCGTGTTGTAGCCGATGTGCGGCGTGATGAGCACGTTGGGCAGCGTGCGGAAGACGTACTCCCCTGGCGGGATCGGCTCCGTCTCGTGCACGTCGAGCGCGGCGCCGCGGATGCGGCCGGCGCGCAACAGGTCCACCAGCGCCTCGTTGTCGACCAGCCTCGCGCGCGCCGTGTTCACGAACCACGCCCCGGGCTTCATGCGCGTGAGCAGCGCCCGCGTGATGATGCCCTGTGACTCGCGCGTGTAGGCCAGATGCAGCGTCACCACGTCGGCGGTGTCGAACAGCTCCTCGAGCGAGACGAGCGTGACGCCGTGCACCGCGCGCGGCAACGACGGGCGACGCGTCCAGCCGAGCAGGCGCATGCCGAGCCCCGCCCCGAGTCGCGCCATCTCCGCGCCGATCGGGCCCAGGCCGACGATGCCGAGCGTCTTGCCCCGCAGCTCCATTCCCACGAAGCGCCCGGGCTCCCAGCGCCCTTCGCGCGCGCTCACGAACGCGGGACCGATGTGCCGCGTGAGGGCCAGGATCATGGCCAGCGCGTGCTCGGCCACCGAGGTGGCGCCGTAGTCCGGCGTGTAGGCGACGGCGATGCCCCGGCGCGTGGCCTCGGCCACGTCGATGCAGCTGTTGTAGCCGATGCCGAGAAAGCTGACGAAGCGCAGGCGCTCACACGCGCGCAGGATCTCGGCATCCATCTCGGAGTAGTCGAGGACGACCGCCTCGGCCGGACGCAGGCGCTCGATCAGCGTCGCGCGATCGGGCGACGGGCCGTCGTAGAAGTCCACCTGCCCGAGCTTGCGCAGCGGCTCGAGCTCCGACGGGTGCTGCACGCAGCCAGCGCCGTCGGGAAAGACGATCCGCATGTCCCTACGCGGTCGCCGCCTTCAGCTCGTCGAGCTGGCGGCGGACACCGGCGATCATCGACGCCAGGTCCGATGTGAGCATGACGAGGTCGAAGCCGCGCTTCACCGAGCCCGCGGCGAACGTCGCGCTCGCGCAGTGCATGCACGCCTTGATGCCGTGCTTGTGCGCCGCCTCCCGGATCTTGTCGCACGTGGCCATGTGCACCGCGTCGGTCTTGTCGGGCCCCGGCGGCAGCCCGAGCGCGAACGAGAGGTCGGCGGGGCCGATGTAGACGGCGTCGAGGCCGGGCGTGGCGCAGATCGCGTCGAGGTTGGCGAGGCCTTCCTTCGTCTCGATCATGCCCATCACCACGATCTCGTCGTTGGCCTTGGCCACGTAGTCGGACCCGCCGTAATGCACGGCGCGGATGGGCCCGGACGAGCGGATGCCCACCGGCGGATAGCGGCACGCCGCCACCGCCTTCTTCGCGTCCTCCGCGGTGTTGATGAGCGGCACGAGCACGCCGTAAGCGCCGAAGTCCAGCACCTTCATGAGGGTCGCCGGATCGTTCCACGGCACGCGGACGACGGGGACGGTGTCGGTCTGCGAGATCGCCTGCAGCATCGGCCAGACGTCGTTCATGTCGGTCAGCCCGTGCTGCATGTCGACGACCAGCGCGTCGAAGCCCTGGCGGGCCATGATCTCCGCGGTGAACCCGTGGGACACCGAGAGCCAACCCATCGTGACGAACCGGCCGTCGCGCCAGATCTGCTTGATCTTGTTCGGTCGCATCCTTGCACCTCTGTGGTGTGGTAGGGTCGTCCCCGGCGAGCGCGAAGCGTAGCACACGGGCGTAGTATTTGGTGACGCTGTGAGCAGGAGTGCCCCGTACCTGGAGGATGCGGCATGGCCCGACCCGTCGCGTATCCCGAGTCCATCGAGCCGCTCGTGCGCTTCGTCGAGGAGACGCCGCCCGAGCACATCGTCGCCCGCACCCACGACCGGCTCGCCGCCGGCACCCCGGTCAAGGACGTGCTGCTCGCCTCCGCCCTGGCCGTGGTGCGCTCTTCGGATCTGCCGCCGGGGCATCACGGCGGCCCGCTCCACCCGCTGGCGGGGCTGCACGCCGTGCGGCACATCGCCGCCAGGCTGCCCGGAGAGTACGCGCGGCTGCCCGTGATCCAGAACGTGGCCGTGGCCAACAAGCACATCCACTCGCCGGCCATGGGCCCGTTCATCCTGCCGGACGCGCAGCCGGTGTCGGAGCAGGACAGCGTGGAGGCCACGCTCGAGTCGTTCCGGATGGCGGCGAGCCGCGGCGTCTACCACGCGTGCGATCACTACTATCTCTACCTGCTGCAGCGGCTCTCGCCGATGCAGGTCCTCGAGCACCTGCTCCACGTCGCCATTCCGAAGAACCAGCTCGACGACCACTACTTCCTGTTCCCCGTCTTCACGTGGCGGGCGCTCGAATATCTCGGCTGGGAGTACGCGCAGTACATCGGCCGGGCGCCCGTGCGCTACGTGACGCGTCCGACCATGCCGGCGTCGCTGGACGACGTGGACGCGCTGATCGCGACGTTCGGACTGCTCGAGCGCGACCTCCGCGTCGCGACCGGCGACGACGAGACGGCCGCCCTCACCGCGCTCGCCGACGAGATCGGCCGCTGCCACAAGTTCAGCGAGGTTCCCGGGATGCTGGCGCGCGCGCTCGCCGACGGCGTGTCCCTGGAAGGCGCCGGCGAGGGGCTCTCCGTGGGAGGCTCGACGCTCTTCCTGCGCTCGCAGACCGGCAACCCGATGGACGTGCACATCAACACCGGCGCCAACACGCGGCGCTATCTGCTGCGGCAGCCGGAGCTGTCCCTGCGCACGAAGCTGCGCGCGCTGCTGGTGTGGAACACGGGGCCGGAAGTGCTCATGGCCCAGCGCATGCTGGCCCCGGACCTGCAGCCCGAGCCCGGGCGCGTGGCGGCGCTGCCGCCCCGCACGCAGGACGAGTTGTTGGCCGACATCGAGGCGCTCATCGCGCGCCTGCCGGTGGGCGAGCGGCTGCCGAAGGCGAACCTCGCGACGTGGCGCTCGACCGACGAGGTCAAGCAGGCCGCCGCGCTGGCCCAGCAGTATGCCAACGCCGGTTACGCGCCCGAGGCGCTGATCGCCCTGCTCGGCAGGATCGCGTGCCGCGACAACTTCACCGAGATGCACGCGCTCAAGCATCACCAGGCGACCTACGAGGAGTTCCACGCCACGCGGCCGTCGCTGCGCTGGCGCCACCTGGTGGCCGCGGTGCAGGCGGCGGCCATCTCGCACGGACGCATCCAGGACGTCTACGAGCACGCCGCCGAGGTCATGGGCTTTTGAACGTGGGGGCCCCGAAATGGCCCCCACTCCCCCCGGGCCTTCGGAGCGGCCCGGCCAAGCCGGCCCGCTCCTCTAAGGGGGCCGAGGTGATGTGTTTGGCGTGAGGAGGCAGAGATGAGCAAGAGCCCGTATGGGTACCCGTGGGCGGACTGGCTGGCGCGCGAAGACCCGCAGTACGCCGCCGCGCGACAGCCGGTGAGCGAGCTGTCGGTCGGCGAAGGCAAGGAGCTGTCGATCAAGCACCGCGAGATGGTCATCATCGGGATCCTGGCGTTTCGCGGGCGAGAGGACGGCGTCGTCGCCCACATGCGCCGGGCCGTCGAGCACGGCGCCACGAAGCGCGAGCTGCTGGAGGCGATCCAGGCGGCGGCGGTGCCGGGCGGCGGGCCGACCCTCAGCGCCGGCGTGAAAAGCATCATGCAGCTCGAGGTCGAGGGCGCGTTCAAGCGGAGCTGACCCGGACCGCATGATCACCGACTCCGCCCGCGCGGCGACCAGCCCGCTCGATGTCGCCCGCGCGCTGGCGCCGCGCATCCGCGAGCGGGCCGACGAGATCGAGGCCGCGCGGCAGCTGCCGCGCGATCTCGTGCTCGAGATCGCCAACGCGAAGCTGTTCAAGGTCGCGATCTCCGAGGCCGAGGGCGGCCTGGGCGCCGACATCCTCACGACCCTGCGCGTGATCGAGGAAGTGGCCCGGGCCGACGGCTCGACGGGCTGGTGCCTGGCCATGGGCATCAACAGCTTCCGCCAGAGCGCTCAATTCGCGCCGGAGGTCCGCCGCACGCTCTTCCACAGCGATCCGATCGGCGTCTCGGCAGGCTCGGCGAACCCGCGCGGCCGGGCCGTCGCCGTGCCGGGCGGCTACCGCGTCACCGGGCACTGGTTCTTCGCCAGCGGCTGCATGCATTCGTTCCTGCTCCACGGCGCCTGCAAGGTCTTCGACGGTGACGTGCCCCGGCGGCGGCCCAACGGCGATCAGGACGTGCGCATCGCCTACTTCCATCCGAAATCGCAGGTGCGCATCATCGACACCTGGAACGTCAGCGGGATGCGGGGGACGGGCAGCCACGACATCGAGGTCGAGGACCTGTTCGTGCCCGAGGAGCATACGTTCTCGGCGCTCGATCGGCGCGCGCGCGTCACCGGGCCGATGAACCGGATGCACGGCTTCGATCTCGCCGGCTGCGGCTTCTGCTGCGTCGGGCTCGGCGTGGCCCGCGCCGCCGTCGACGAGTTCGTCGAGCTCGCCCAGGTGAAGGTGCCGCGCTCGTCGTCGGAGCTGCTGCGCGACCGGCCGCTGGTGCAGGCGAGAATCGGCGAAGCCGAGGCGCTGCTGCGCTCCGGCCGGGCCTTGTTGTTCGACACCGTGCAGGCGATGTGGCAGACGGTGGTAGCGGGCGAGTTCGTCACGGAGCGACAGCGCTCGGATCTCCGCATGGCCATGACCCACGCCGCTCAGAGCGCAGCCCAGGCCACGCACATGGTCTGCGCGACGGCCGGCACCACGTCCATCTTCAACAGCAGCCCGCTCGAGCGCTACGCGCGCGACGCCGAGGTCGTCACCCGGCACAACCAGCTGCAGTTCGTGAACTACGAGGCGGTGGGGCGCACGATGCTCGGCCTCGAGTCGAACAGCCCGCTGTTCTAGCGTGCGCTTGCCGGCGCGCCTGTGCCCGAAGCCGCGCATCCTCTTCGTCGGCATCAACCCGAGCCTGACGTCGGCCCGTGTCGGTCATCACTTCGCGGGGCCCGGTAATCCCTTCTATCGCCTGCTCCACGCCGCGGGCTTCGTGTCCGAGCCGCTGACGTTTGCGGACGACGTTCGCCTTCCGGAGTTCGGGCTCGCGCTGACCAACATCGCGGAGCGCGCTACGCGCGAGGCCTCCGAGCTGACGGCGGCCGACTATGCGCGCGGTCGCAAACGGCTGGCCCGCACGATCGCGGGCATCGAGCCGGCCGTGGTGGCGTTTGTCGGGAGCACGGCGTACCGACAGTTCTTCGGTCCGTCCGCGAGCGCCGGGCCGGGGCGCAAGCCAGAGCGCATCGGCGGTGCCACCGTCTTCGTGGTGCCCAACCCCAGCGGCCGCAACGCCGCCTATCCGGGCTTCGGGGACAAGCTCGTGTGGTACCGACGCCTCAGGCGATGGACGGAACGTTCGTCGCAGCCCGGCAAAGCCGGGCCGCTCCTCTACAAACGCACCACGATCTTGCCGACCTGAGCGTCGGACTCCATGAACTTGATGGCCGCCGGCAGGTCGTCGAAGCCGAAGGTCCTGTCGACCAGCGGCCGCAGCCGACCGTCCTCGAAGTAAGGCAGGAGGTCCTTGACGAAGCCGCGCACCGTCGCCGCGCGCTGCGCCGCCGTACGGAGCCGGTTGCTCACGCCGAAGACCGTGAGGCGCTTGCTGTGCAGGGCTTCGAGATCCAGAGGGGCGCTCAGCACGCGATCCATGTGTCCCACCGTCGCCAGCCGCCCCTCGAAGGCCAGGCTCTTGATGCACTCGGCGAAGACGGAGCCGCCGACGTTGTTGACCACGAGGCTCACGCCCTTGCCGTCGGTGGCCTTCAGCACGGCGTCGTGGAAATCCGCGGCCCGCGTGCGGATGCCGACGTCGAGGCCGAGCTTCTCGAGCCGGGCGAGCTTGTCGGCAGAGCCGGAGGTGCCGATGACCCGCGCGCCCAGCACCTTGCCGGTCTGCAGGGCGGCGACGCCGACCCCCGACGACACGCCCGTCACGAGCAGCCACTGCCCGGCCGCGAGCTGGCCCTGGGCAACCAGCATGTCGTAGACGACGACGAAGACCAGCGGCGTGGCCGCCGCCTCTTCCCACGCGAGCGGGCCGGGCACCCGCATCGCCTCGCGCGCGTCCATCAGCGCGTACTCGGCGAAGCCGCCAGCGCAGCGTCCCATCACACGGTCGCCCGTCGACACGGCGGTGACGCCGTCGCCGAGCTTGACCACGTCCCCCGCGCATTCGCCGCCACCGGCTCTGGCCGGCGCGCCGGGCTTGCCGCCCAGCAGCTCGCCGCGGTTCAACGACGTGGCCCGGACCCGCACGAGAAGCTCGCCGGGCTTGGGCTCGGGCGTGGCGGTCTCGCGAAGCTCGACCCCGGTCCCGCCGGGACCGGGGGTGAGGAAGTAGGCCTTCATACTCGATCCTCCCGTGTGGCGCGATGTCCGTCGACCGGGAGCTTACTACGCGGTCGCGCGGCGTGGCCTGTCTCACCTGTTCGTGGTAACGTCCGGCGCCATGCTCCGAGCGGCGCCATGAAGGTCTCGTTCTTCGAAACCGTGCGCTATCGGGCCCCTCAGGCCCTGCCCTCCGAGTGGCCGGTGCCCTCCGGGGCGTACGACCGTGACGCCGGCGCCGAGGCGTACCGCGGCATGATCGAGCGGCTCGAGTACGTCGAGGAGTTGGGCTTCGACTGGGTGAGCGTGTCCGAGCATCACTACTCGCCCCGGATCCTGTCCCCGGCCCCGATGCTCTCGGCCGCGTTCATCGCCGCGCGGCTGAAGAAGATCACCATCGCCCTGCTCGGCCCCATCGTTCCCCAGAGCAATCCGGTGCGCGTGGCCGAGGAGCTGGCGATGCTCGACACCCTCGCCCAGGGCCGCCTGGTCGTCGGCCTCCTGCGCGGGACGACGAACGAGTACCTCACCTACGACCTCAACCCGGCGGAGGCGCGGGAGCGGACCGACGAAGGAATGGAGCTGATCCTCAAGGCGTGGACGGAGCCGCAGCCCTTCGGCTGGCAGGGGCGTCACTTCCAGTACCGCACCGTCTCCATCTGGCCACGCCCGTTGCAGCAGCCACATCCACCCACCTATGCGCTGGGAACGAGTCGCGAAGCCGGCGAGTTCGCCGCGCGCCACCACCTCGGCTACGGCGTCTCTTACGGACCGTTCGAGGTCATGGCGAAGGCCACGCGGTATTACCGCGAGCAGTGCGCGCGCTACGGCTGGGAGCCGGCGCCCGAGCAGATCGTCTATCGCGCGAACATGGTCCTGGCCGAGACCGACGACGAGGCGCACGCGACGCTGCGCGCGCAGCCGAACCAGGCGCCGTTCGCCATGCGGGCAGGCGTCCGCGACGCGTTCATGAAGCTGGATGCTCGCAACATCGCCGGCGAGGCGCGGGCGCCGATCGTGAGCGGCGCGCTGCCCACGACGTTCGTCGGCAGCCCGGATACCATCGTCGAGCAGGTCAGGCGCTGTCGCGACGTGGTCGGCGCCGGCGTCATCGATCTGTCTCTGCACCCGCCGGGGTCCGCTGAGCTGGAGCCCCTGATGCGATCGCTCGAGCTGTTCGGCAAGAAGGTGCTGCCGCGCATTCGCGGCATGTGAGGGCACCGGGATTGTTCAGCGACGGCTACGTCGAGGCGGACGGCTTCCGGATCCGCTACCTGGAGGCTGGCGACGGTGCGCCGTTGGTGCATCTGCACGGCGCGGGCGGGCCGCGCCTCACGCCGGCGCACGACCTGCTGTCCCGCCACTTCCGGGTGGTGCTCTTCGAGATGCCTGGGTTCGGTCAGTCGCCCGAGAACCTCCGGACGACCAGCATGCCCGAGCTGGCCTCGACGATGGCCCAGGCGATCGGCAACCTCGGGCTCGACACCTTCAACCTCATGGGCACCTCGTTCGGAGGCAAGACGGCGCTGTGGCTCGCGCTGCAGGCGCCGGAGCGGGTGCGCGCCCTCGTGCTGGAAGCCCCCGCAGCGATCCGTCAGGAAGGCGCCGCGTCGCCGGCCGGATCTCCCGAAGAGATCGCGCTCCGCCTGTACGCGCACCCCGAACGGCTCGGCGCAATCCTGCTGCCGGACGCGGCCACACGGGCCAAGACACAGCCACTGGTGCAGCGTCTGAGAGGTCCGGACCGTGACGCGGACCTCGAGGGCCGTCTGTCCGGGCTGGCCACGCCGACGCTCGTGCTGTTCGGCACCCTGGACCGCGTCATCGCGCCCGCCATGGGGCGCATCTACAAGGAGACGATGCCCAACTGCCACCTCGTGTTCGTCTACGACGCCGCGCACGCGATCAGCACCGATCGGCCCGAGGCGTTCGCCGATGTGGTGGCCGATTTCCTCGACCGTCACGAGGCGTTCGTCATCAGCCGTACGCCGACGGTGATCCACCCGTAGGCAAGGAGAGGGAGAGATGAGCTATAAGCCGATGTCCCTGGACCACGTCAACATCTTCGTGCGCAACGCCGAGCGGTCGCACCGATGGTACACGGAGGTCCTCGGCCTCCACACCCAGGATACGTTCAATCATTCCGGCACCGAGCGGCTGCGCGCGGCCTTCCTTGCGTGTGACCCCGGCCACGCGCACGACATCGCCCTCTTCGAGGTTGGAGACGACGCCGCCGGGCCGCAGAAGACCCAGGTGGGTCTGAACCACGTGGCCTGGCGGATGGCGAGCCTCGACGACCTCGCGGAGATCTATCGGCGCCTGAACGACCAGGGTGTGGCCGTTCGCGTCGCCGACCACACGGTTTCCATCGGCGTCTACTTCTCGGATCCCGACGGCAATGGGCTCGAGGTCTACTACGAGCTGCCGCGCAGCCAGTGGCACCAGGAGCGGCCGTTCTCCGGAGGCGGCGCGAAGGGACGGTTCCCGGGGCCCTGGGACGAGGCCCTGCGCCAGGCGACGCCGGCGCTCACCAACGTCTGATCGACGCGGGCCGCGCGGTATAGTACGAGCCCAGACCGGACCCGAGGAGAGCGCGATGGCCGACAGATCCTTCGCCCTGTTGACGGAAGCCATTCTGGAGCGCGATCAACCGCGCACGACTGATCTCTTCCATCAGATGGTGACGCGGGAGGGCCGCGCGCTGAGCGACGCCCTCGACGTGGTGACGAGGGCCGAGGCGCCGTTCGTGCAGGTGCCGAGCCACATCAACGTGCGCGACGGCCAGATCACGCTGATCAACAACGACCACACGATTCTCGGCCTCCGGGCCGCCCTGAATCTGGCGCCGTTCCTGCCCGAGCGCTATCGGCTGCTGCCGCTCTTGCAGGGTGTCTGGTACATCCCGGCCGGGCTCGACATCTGGAACCAGCTGCTCGGCAAGTATCCCGGCCGCTACGCCACGATGAAAGGCATGAACGTGCCGCCGCCGAGCTACGGTCCGGTCGTGTGGCACCAGGAGCAGGCGCCGATCACGGAAGAGGGCACCGTCGAGGAGCGGCTGCACGCGCACATGATCGCGACGATGAGCGGCGACGTGCGGCGAGCCTACGGCCTCTTCCTGGGTCTGGCCGCCGACGCGCGCGTCCGCCCGCGGCTGCGCGATCACCTGATCTTCCTGGGCCTGATCGACGTGCAAGACACGATCATCGGGCGGAAGGCGCGCAACACGGGTCACAAGGCGCTGCGGGCGCGTGCCGTGACCGACCTCGCCGAGTTCATCGGGTGGGACCGGTCCCACGGCGTCTATTACATCGGCGTCCCCGACATGGCCGTCGGCCCGCTCTACTACTCACTCTACGACGCGGCCTGCGTGACGGTCGCCAGCGAGCTGCCCGACGCCGGAAAGAATCTCGCGCAGACGAATCACACGCCGCTCACTCCGGGCGAGGTCGAGGAGATGGTCCGGCTGCTCATGGAGGCGGACGGGCCGACCATCTGGGCCCTGCTCACCACGCATCTACGCAACGGCCGGTCGATCCGAAGCCTGGGCGACACCATCCAGATCGGCGCCGCCGAGCTGATTCTAAGGACGACGGTGCCCAAGCAGTTCACGGACGGTCAACATCCGTTCGACTACTGCAACACGGCGAACGACTGGCTGCGCACGAGCGAGAGCCCCTACCGGCCGCGCGTGCTGTACCTCATGGCCAACTTCGTGAACGACGCGGCCCGCTCCAACAAGCTGGTGACACCGGTGCTCGAGCGCGAGTGCGCCGGATTCGACGCCTCGGGACGGACACCGTCCGCGCTGCTGGACGAGCTGGACGAGGCCATTCTCGCCTACGACATCCCGCGCGCCACCGCGCTGGCCAGCGCCTATCTGAAATCGGGCGCGGATCGCAACGCGTACCAGGCGTCGGTCGCCGTCACGGCGTGCAAGTTCCAGGACGACCCGCACAACCAGAAGATCACCCATTCCAGCCTCGAGGAATACGGCCACAACTCCACCCACCTGCGGGATCGCCTGCTGATCGCCACGGTGCGGCTGCTCGCGGGCTGGCCGAAGATGCCGGGCGAGCGCGAGTGCTACGCCCGCTTCATGAAGGAATGGATTGCCAATGCTTGAACCGTCTCTGGTAATCCGTGAGCATCGCTGATTGTCCCGTCGTCTTCCAGTAAACCAACCCGGAAAGAAGCTCTAACCCGAGCCCCACGTGGAAGCGCATCCGGCCTTCGTTCGTCATCAACGGATTCGAGCCATATCCCGAGCAAAACTCCGATTCGGAACCGGGGACGCTGTCAAAAACCCACATCTTGAGTTTGACGAAGTCGGATAGTGCGTCCCAGGAACGCGCATGTTCGAAATCAAGGAGACACCGAAAACGCCCAGCAGCAACGAGAGTGTTTGGAAGATAGAGATCGCGATGCACCAGAGAAGGACGTACCTCACGAGAAACCGCTCGTACGATCGAGAGGATCGCCCCTTCAGCTGACTCAATGCTTTGGGGAGACAGCAACTCTGCTTGCAGATGATTGTTCTTCAGACGTTCAAGCCGCGATTCGACTACCGAAGTCCAGGTCTCCTCTCGTCTTGAAGACGCCAGGTCTTCGGAAAAATAACCCGAGTTGATCGAGTGAAGCCGAGCTACCGCTTGACCAAAGTCCCGAAAGAATGTCGCTCTCTGGAGCTCAGACATCCCCGCGATAGCGACCTCGCCATCCTGCCCCGTCAGGAACTCTTGAATTAACCAGGGACGCCCAGCAAAGGAAGCTGTTCCTTCGGAGAAGTAGAGCAGCTTTGGCGCAGGGATCTGGTGTTTTGCAGCCAATTCCAACACCTGGCGCAGAGACTTCATCTTGCCCAGCTGCTCACCTCGCAACGCGATCTTCAGCAAGAGGTTGATTTTCGAGCTCGTCTCAAGAATGAAAGATTGATGACCATGTCCTTTGGTCAGCGGACGGAATTGAGTCATGTCGCCATAGGCAGGAAGCGCCCGCTTGAGTTCTTCCTCGATCTCAGTCCGTCTCACGTCAAGCGACATTACCCTGGCTGGAGCTTCGCGACGCCGGCGCGCGCGCAGTCCTCGTCCAAAAGAGCCCGCTCACGGCTGCTAGGGAAGCGGCGGCGTGCTCGCGGGCGGACGGCGGTGCCGTGTGGCCTGCTCGTACGCGTACACGATCTTGATCAGCGTCGGCTCGCTCCACGCCCGGCCGAAGACTTGAAGGCCGACCGGCAGGGTGCCGTGCACGAAGCCCATCGGCACCGTGATCGCCGGAAAGCCCGTCGGCGGTGACAGCCGGGGGCTGTTGTTGCCATGAGGTGTGTTCAGGTCGCCGATCAGGCGCGGCGGGAACGCCCACGTCGGATAGACGAGCGCGTCGACCCTGGCGTCGTCCATCGCCTTCTGCACGGCATCGCGCAGCCGCCGCGTATTCTCGGCGGCCTGGATGCACCACTGGTTCTCGGCCAGCGGGGGCTCGGCCTGCCGGTCGATCAGCCGCTTTTCGATCGAGGGATGGAACTTCGTGGACTTGATGATCTCCTCGAGGCTCTTCACCGGTGCCGAGGGACCGAGCCGGGCCAGGTACTCGTTGATGTCGAACTTGAAGCGGCGGCAGAAGAGCGTCGCCGGGGGAATGTCGTCGATCTCGGCGACGCGGAAGGTATCGACGACCTGGGCCCCCTGCCGCTGCAGGTCGATCAGAGCCTGCTCCATGCGCTTCATCACCTCGGGATCGGTGTTCTGCGGCGTGAACAGCTGACGGACGACGCCGAGCCGCACGCCCTGCAGGCCGTCCTTGACGAGAGACTTCATGTAACTGTCCGGCCGCTTGCCCTGGCTGGCCGCCGTGACCGGATCGGCCGGGTCGTACCCGGCGATCACGTCGAAGATGGCCACGGCATCGGTCACCGTCCGCGCCATGGGCCCGCCGATGTCCTTGTCGAGGAACAGCGGGACGATCCCGTCGCGACTGGTGAGCCCCATCGTCGAGCGGATGCCGACCAGACTCGTGTGAGAGGCCGGCCCGCGGATCGAGTTGCCCGTGTCGGTGCCCAGCCCGACCGTGCCGAAGTTCGCCGCCACCGCCGCGGCGGTCCCGCCGCTCGAGCCCGCGGTGACGCGTTCGAGCGCGTAGGGATTCCTCGTGTAACCGGGCAGCAGAGAGCCGACCGTCTCGAACGGGTCGAAGGCGAACTCCGCCATGTTGGTCTTCACGAGCATGATGGCGCCCGCCTCCCGCAGCTTGCGGACCTGGAAGGCGTCCCGCGGAGGAATCGATCCCTTCAGAGAGAGCGACCCGGCCGAGGTCGGCATGTCCACCGTGTCGTAGTTGTCCTTCACGATGATCGGCACGCAGTGCAGCGGCCCGGTCGGGCCGGACTGGGCGTACTTCACGTCGAGCGCGGCGGCGGTCTTGAGCGCGTCGGTGTTGATGGCGACGATCGCGTTCAGGGCCGGGCCCTTCTTGTCGTACGCCTCGATGCGGTCCAGGTACATCTGCACCAGCACCCGACAGGTCAGCGTGCGGGCCTTCAGGGCCGCCTGGATGTCGGCGATGGTCGCCTCCTCGGTTCGGAAGAGCTGGAAGGCGCTGGCGTGCGCCGCCAGGAGGAGTCCCGAGGCCAGAACGAGCAGCGGAGCGATCAGCCGTAGCCGCGCGTGGGTCATACAGACTCCTTCAGCACGTCGTGGACGGCCGCCCTGATGTCGTCCCGGCTCGGCAGCGCGGCCTTTTCGAGCGGCGGGCTGTAGGGCACGGGGACCGGCATCGCGCAGACCCGTCGCACCGGAGCTTTCAGCGCGCGAAACGTGTCGGGGTCCTCGACCATCAGCGCGGCGATCTCCGCGGCCGCCGAGCACGTCGCCGGCGCCTCGTCCACGATCACGACGCGGCCCGTCTTCTGCACCGAGGCGCGCAGCGTCTCGACGTCCATCGGGACGAGCGTCCGCGGATCGAGCACCTCGATCGAGACGCCCTCGCGCGCCAGCTCGTCGGCCACCGCGAGCGACTCCTGGACATAGTAGGCGAGGGCCACGATGGTCACGTCCGTCCCCGTCCGCTTCACGTCCGCCACGCCGAGCGGCACGAGATGGTCGCCGTCGGGCACGGGGCCCGTCAGCGTCGCGAGCCGGCTACACTCGAACGAAACGACGGGATTGTTGTCGCGGATGGCGCTCTTGAGCAGCCCCTTGGCGTCCGCCGGCGTCGACGGCAGGACGATCTTGAGCCCGGCGAGGTGCATCCACATCGAATAAGGGCTCTGCGAGTGCTGGGCGGCGAGCCCGATGCCGCCGCCGGTCGAGCAGCGATACGTCACGGGGAAGTCGGCCTGGCCGCCGAACATGTAGCGGATCTTGCTCGCCTGGTTGACGACCTGATCCATCGCCACGAACGAGAACGTCACCATCCGCCAGTTGACGATGGGGCGCACGCCGCAGCCGGCCGCGCCGAGGCCCATGCCGGTCAGCACCGCCTCGGAGATCGGCGTGAAGCGCACTCGCGACGCGCCGAACTCCTTGATGGGGTCGCCGGTGAAGTCCGTCCCCATGGTGATGACCCGCGGGTCGCGCCGCATTTCCTCGGCCACGGCCTCCTCGAGCGCTTTCTGAAACGTGATCTCGCGCATGGCTGTTCTCCTATCGTCATGGGGGCCCCGACATGGCCCCCAAACCCCCCGACGCTCGGGCCGCCCCGGCGGAGCCGTGGCGGCCCTCGATTCGCTGCCGGCCCCTACCCCGCGAACATGTCGGCCATCAGGTCTTTGGGGTCGGGGAAGGGACTGGCCTCCGCGAAGGCGACGGCCTCGTCGAGCTCGGCGCCGACCCGGTCGCGGATGGCTCGAAGCTCGTCCGGTGAGAGCAGGGCCCGGCCGACCATGTGCTGCTCCAGGCGGGCGATGGGGTCGCCCGCCTTCCACGACGCGATCTCCTCGGCGGGGCGCGTCTCCGGGGGCCGGGCGGCGCGCATGGCGTGAAAGTGCCAGCGGTAGGTCTTGCACTCGAGCAGACTCGGCCCGTCGCCGCGGCGGGCGCGCGTCACGGCGTCCGCGGTGGCCGCGTGGACCGCGAGCACGTCGTTGCCATCGACTCCGACGCCCGGCATGTCGTACGGAGCCGCGTGGGCCGCGATGTCGACGCGCGGGTGCTGGACGCCGACGGGATTGTTCGCCGCGTACTGATTGTTCTCACAGACGAACACGATCGGAAGCTTCCAGAGCGAGGCGATGTTCAACGACTCGTGGAACTCGCCCTCGGCGGCGGCGCCGTCGCCGAAGAAGCACACGGTCACGGCGCCCTTGCCCTCGAGCTGACCGGCGAGCGCGGCGCCGCACGCGATGGGCAGCCCGCCGCCCACGATGCCGTTGGCGCCCAGCATGCCCACCGCGAAGTCGGCGATGTGCATGGAGCCGCCCTTGCCCTTGCAGTAGCCGTCGACGCGGCCGAACAGCTCGGCCATCATCCGGCGGATGTCGGCGCCCTTGGCGATGCAGTGCCCGTGGCCCCGGTGCGTGCTCGTCACGCGATCCGTCACCGACAGCAGGGCCGATACTCCCACCGCCACGGCCTCCTGGCCCACATAGGGATGCACCGTGCCGTAGATCTTGCCGGCGAGCCGCAGCTGGATGGCCCGCTCGTCGAACTCCCGGATCAGGATCATGGTGCGCAGCATCTGCACGAGCCGGGCTTTGTCGAGTGTCATCACTCGGCCGTCGTCCCGCCGTCGATGACCAGCTCGCTGCCCGTCACGTAGGACGCTTCGTCCGAGGCGAGGTACAGGACGCCGTAGGCCACCTCGCCCGCCGTGCCGACGCGTCCCATGGGCAGACGGCGTAGACGCTGCTCCCAGGCCGCACGGTTGTCCAGCATGTCCTTGATCATGTCGGTGGCGATCGGTCCGGGGTGAACGGAGTTACAGCGGATGTGGTCCTTGGCGTGCTGGATGGCCGTCGCCTTGGTGAACAGCCGCACGGCGCCCTTGGTGGCGGTGTACGCCGCCGTCTCTCCCGGACTGCCGACCAGGCCGGCCGTGGACGAGATGTTGACGATGGAGCCGCCGCCGGCCTGCCGCATGGCCGGGATCGCACACTTCGTACCCAGGAAGACGCCTTTGACGTTGACCGCCATGATGCGGTCCCAGTCGGCTTCGCTCGTGTCCTCGATCTTCGCGCGCAACAGGATGCCGGCGTTGTTGACCAGCACGTCGAGCTTGCCGTACGTCTGCACCGCCGTGGCCACGGCCGCTCGCCAGTCCAGTTCCTGGGTGACGTTCAGGTGCACATAGGTCGCCTGGCCCCCTGAGGCCCGGATCGCCGTCTCGACCTTCTTGCCCTCGTCATCGAGGACGTCCCCGAACACGACGGCCGCGCCCTCTCGGACGAACAGCTGGGTCTCGGCGGCCCCCTGCCCGCGCGCGCCGCCGCTGATCAGTGCGACCTTGCCTGCGAGTCTGCCCATGGGTGTCTCCTCCCGCTCAGCGATGCCAGACCCTAGCCGGCGCGCCTCACGCGGTCAAGGCGTCGTTCCGACACGCCCTCCGGCGCCGGTGTATTCTCCAGCGCGGGAAGGAGTAGGCCATGATTCTCGAGCGCTTCAAGGTACCCCAGAAGGATCAGGTCCTGGTCTCGGAAGCCGCGCTGCGCCGCACGGTGACCCAGATCTTCGAGAAGCTCGGCGTGAGCGCGGACGATGCCGCGGACGCGGCGGACGTGCTGACGATGACCGACCTGCGCGGCGTCGAGACGCACGGCGTGTCCAACATGCTCCGCGCGTACGTGCGCGACTACAGGGCCGGCAAGCTCGACCCGCGGCCCGGCTGGCGGATCGTCCGCGAGTCGCCCGGGACGGCGGTGATCGACGCCGAGCGGCGGCTCGGCATCATCGTCGGATCGAAGGCGATGCGCCTGGCCATCGACAAGGCGCGCACCGTCGGCGTCGGCGTGGTCACCGTGTACAACAGCGGCCACTTCGGCGCGATCGGCCACTTCGCGATGCAGGCCGCGCAGCAGAACATGGTCGGCGTCTGCTTCACCGGCGCGGGCCTGAGCGTCGTGCCGACGTTCGCGGCGAAGCCGATGCTGGGCACCAACCCGATCGCCGTGGCCGCGCCCGCGCGCCGCGAGGCGCCGATGCTCTTCGACGCCGCGACCTCGGCGATCGCCGGCAACAAGATCCGCCTGGCCATCCGGCTGGGCTCGCCGCTGCTGCCCGGCTGGGTCACGGACAAGGAGGGCAACCCGATCACGGAAGAGAAGCCCGTCTTCGACCGCGACGAGTATCACCAGCTGCCGCTCGGCGGCACGCGCGAGCAGGGCTCGCACAAGGGCTACGGCTTCGCCCTCATGGCCGAGGTCCTCTCCACGGTGCTGGCCGGCGCGCTGCCCACGATGCTCGCCCCCGGCGGCGGATCGAAGAACCACTTCGCGGCGTACAACATCGAGGCGTTCACCGACCTCGAGCAGTTCAAGGACACGATGGACCGGATGCTCGAGACGCTCCGCACGGCGCCGCCGGCGCCAGGGCAGGAGCGCGTCCTCTATCCCGGGCTGTCGGAGGCCGAGGAGCTGCAGAAGCGCCGCGCCAAGGGCATCCCGCTGCACAAGGAAGTGCTCCAGTGGTTCGGCGAGTGTACGCGCGAGCTCGGGATCGCGCCGCTGGCGTCCATCAGCTGAGCCGGCGGTGGACCTGACCGGGCGCGCGGCGCTGGTCACGGGAGGCTCGGGCGACCTCGGCCGCGCGATCGCCATCGCGCTGGCCGAGGCCGGCGCCGACGTGGCCGTCACCTGGGTCGGCTTTCGCGAGGGCGCGATCGAGACGTGTCGTCAGGTCGAAAAGCGCGGGCGGCGCACGGCCATGGTCCAGCTCGACCAGCGGGACGCGGCCGCGATCGCGCCGGTCGTCGACACGGCCGCGGCCGAGCTCGGCCGGCTCGACGTCCTCGTCAACAACGCGGGCTGGAACATCGGCGTTCCGTTCCGAGACCTCGAGGGCCTCACCGCCGATCTCTGGGACCACATCAACGAGGTCAACCTCCGCGGACCGTTTCTGCTGGCGCGGGCCGCCGCGCGTCATCTTCGCGCGCGGGGCGCCGGGCGAATCGTGAACGTCGCGTCGGTGGCCGGCCTGCGTCCGGCCGGCAGCAGCATCGCCTACGCCGTCAGCAAGGCCGGGCTGATTCACCTCACGCGCTGCCTGGCCGTGGCGCTCGCTCCCGAGGTGACCGCGAACTGCGTGGCGCCCGGGCTGATGGAGGGCACGCGCATGGCGAAGCGGCTCCCCGCCGAGGTGGTGGAGAGCACGCGCCGGCTCGCCGTGCTCCAGCGCGCCACCGCCGTCGATGACGTCGCGGCCCAGGTGGTCGCCTTCTGCCGCGCCGACAGCGTCACCGGCCAGGTCCTCAACATCGACGGCGGCGTGCACTTCCACTGATCGCCCGGGGGAGCCTGGACTTGCCGGGGGAATATCACGATAATCGGGCCCCCGACGGGCCGGGACCAGCGACGAGGCTCGTCGAGGATCAAAGGGGGAAGGGTCATGACGCAGCTTTGGCGCACGCCGCGGAGAGGCACGCTCCGATCCCGACTCACCATCGCGCTGCTGGTGGCGCTGCTCACGGCCCTGGTCGCCGCGGGAGCGCTGGCGCAGGGCAAGAGCGCGCTGATCGGCAAGCTGGAAGGTCCGGAGGTCGTCGCCGACCCCACGAAATTCCCCAAGACGTTCAAGGAAGCGCCGCAGCTGGCGGAGCAGGTGAAGGCCGGCAAGCTCCCACCGGTGGCCGAGCGCATCGGGCAGGATCCGCTGGTCATCAAGCCGCTGCACGAAGTCGGCCGGTACGGCGGCACGTGGCGTGGCGGCTTCACCGGCCCGGCCGACTTCTGGAACGGCTTCCGCTGCTGCTCGGGACCGGACCATCTGATGTTCTGGGACTACACGGGCGACAAGGTCATGCCGAACCTCGCCCGAAGCCTCGAGATGCAGGACGGCGGGCGCACGTGGCTCGTGCACCTGCGCCGCGGGATGAAGTGGAGCGACGGCAAGCCGTTCACCGCGGACGACTTCGTGTTCTGGTTCGAGGATGTCTATCGCAACAAGGACCTCGTGCCCACGCCGACCGCGGCCATGGCCATCAACGGCAAGCAGGGCGAGATCCAGAAGGTCGACGCTCAGACGGTGAGGTTCAGGTTCCCCGAGCCCTACTACATGCTCCCCGACGTCCTCGCCGGCTCGACGGACCTCGCCGGCCAGTGGGGCGGGTACAAGGGCATGGGCGGCTTCGCGCCGGCGCACTACCTGAAGCAGTTCCACCCGAAGTACGTGGGCCAGGCCGAGCTCGACAGGAAAGTGAAGGAGGCGAAGTTCGACAGCTGGGTGCGGATGTTCCTGTTCAAGAACGACTGGGCGCTCAACCCCGAGCTGCCCGTGCTCTCGCCCTGGAAGACCGTGACGCCGATCAACACGCCGACGTGGACCCTGGAGCGCAACCCGTACAGCGTGTACGTCGACACGGCGGGCAACCAGCTGCCCTACATCGACCGCGTGGTGCTGACGCTGGCGGAGAACCTCGAGGTCCTCAACCTGCGCGCGATCGCGGGCGAGTACGACTTCCAGCAGCGGCACCTCGACCTCGGCAAGCTGCCCGTGTTCATCGAGAACCAGGCCAAGGGCGGCTACAAGGTCTATCTCGACCCCGGCGACTACGGCGGCGACATGATCATCAAGTTCAACCTGAACTACGACGCCGATCCGGAGATCGCCAGGTGGTTCAACACCGCCGACTTCCGGCGCGCGCTCGCGCTCGGGATCGACCGTGACCAGATCAACGAGACCTTCTGGCTCGGAACCGGCACGCCCAGCTCCGTGGTGCCCGCCGACAGCAACAAGTACAACCCGGGCCCGCAGTACCGGAGGATGTGGGCCACGCTCGACGTCAGGAAGGCCAACGAGATGCTCGACAAGATCGGGCTCGCCAAGAAGGACACCGAGGGCTACCGGCTGCGCAGCGACGGGAAAGGTCGACTGCGGATCGAGATCATGACGCTCGGCGGCCAGTTCGTCCAGTTCACGCAGATCTCGGAGATGATCCGCGAGCAGTGGAAGAAGATCGGCATCGACCTCGTCGTGCAGGAGGTCGAGCGCAGCCTGGCCCTCAAGCGCACCGCCGCCAACGAGCAGCAGCTCGGCGCCTGGAACAACGACGGCAGCGAGCACCTGTTCACCTTCCCGCTCCACGTGTTTCCCTTCGAGCTCGCCGCCGTCGCGTCCTCGGGGCCGCTGTACGTCAAGTGGTTCCATTCCGCCGGCACGCAGGGCAAGGAGCCCGAGCCGAGAATGCGCGAGCTGATGGACAAGTGGAAGAAGGCCTTCGGGGTGCCCGAGAAGGAGCGCATCCAGCTCGGCAAGGAGATCTGGAAGATCGCCGCCGAGGAAGTCTACATCATCGGCGTGATCGGGATGGGACCGGCCTCCATGGGCGTGCGGGTGGTCAAGGCGGCGTTGCTCGGCTACATCGGACGTCGCGCCCTCCTCGCGATCTTCACGGTCTGGGCGATCTCCGTCCTGGCCTTCGTGATCATCCAGCTGCCGCCGGGTGACTACGTCACGTCGTACATCGCCCAGATGGCGTCGATGGGCAGCGTGGTCACCGACGAGGAGGCCGAGAACCTCCGCATCCAGTACGGCCTCGGCCAGCCGATCTACGTGCAGTACTACAAATGGGTGAAGCTGATCGTGCAGGGCAACTTCGGCATGTCGATGGAGTGGCGGCGGCCCGTCACCGAGGTGATCGGCGAGCGCCTGTGGCTGACGGTGGTCGTCTCCGTCTCCGCGCTGTTCCTCACCTGGGTGCTCGCGCTTCCGATCGGCATCTACTCCGCCGTCCGACAATACTCCGTCGGCGACTACCTCGCGACGTTCATCGGCTTCGTCGGCCTCGCCGTCCCCAACTTCCTGCTCGCCCTGGTGCTCCTCTATCTGGGCTTCACGCTCTTCAACGCTCATATCGGCGGGCTGTTCTCGCCGGACTTTCAAGACGCGCCGTGGAGCCCGGCGCGCGCCTGGGACCTGGCCACGCACCTGCCGATCCCGGCCCTGATCCTCGGCCTGGCCGGGACGGCGCAGCAGATCCGGATCATGCGCGCCAACCTGCTCGACGAGCTGCGCAAGCCTTACGTGGTGACGGCGCGCTCCAAGGGCCTGTCCGAGGCGCGCGTGATCCTGAAATACCCCGTGCGGGTGGCCCTCAACCCGTTCGCGAGCACGATCGGCTACACGCTGCCCTATATCGTATCGGGCAGCATCATCGTGTCCCTCGTGCTGGGCCTTCCCACCGTCGGACCGCTGCTCCTCAAGGCTCTCATCGCGCAGGATATGTTTCTCGCCGGCACGATCGTTCTCCTCCTCGGCGTGATGACGGTCATCGGCACGCTGATCTCGGACGTCCTGCTCGTCTGGATCGACCCGCGCATCCGGCTCGAGGACACCTGATGGCCACCCTCGTCCTGCCCGTGGAGGAGCAGCGCGTCTTCGTCGCCTCGCAGTGGCAGCTCATGTGGTGGCGGTTCCGCAAGCATCGCCTGGCCGTGGCCAGCGCCGTGGTCGTGGTCGGCTTCTACGGCCTCGTCCTCGGCGCGGACTTCCTCGCCTACGCCGACCCCGACGCCTCCGAGGCGCAGCGCTCGCTGATGCCCCCGCAGTCGATCCACTGGTTCGACGGCCGGCGCTTCAGCCCGCACGTCTACGCCGTCAAGGGCGCGCGCGACCCGCAGACCTTCAAGCGCGTCTATCGCGTCGATCCCGCCGAGAAGATCCCGATCCGGTTCTTCGCCGAGGGCTTCGAGTACCGATTCCTCGGCCTGATCCCGACCACGCGGCACCTCATCGGCGTCGAGCCGGGCCTCGACGCCGCGCGGACGATCTTCGTGCTGGGCACCGACGTGCAGGGGCGCGATCTGTTCTCACGGCTGATGTACGGCACGCGCATCTCCCTCACCATCGGCCTGTTCGGGGTGACCGCGAGCCTCGTGCTGGGCGTGGTCCTCGGCGGACTCTCGGGCTTCTACGGCGGGGTCACCGACACGCTGATCCAGCGCGTGATCGAGATCCTCCGCTCGATCCCGACCATCCCGTTGTGGATGGGGCTGGCGGCGGCGCTGCCGCGCGAGTGGTCCGTCCTCCAGGTGTACTTCGCGATCACGATCATCATCTCGCTCCTGGGATGGACGGAGCTGGCGCGCGTGGTGCGGGGACGCTTCCTGGCGCTGCGCGAGGAGGACTTCGTCGTCTCCGCCCGGCTGGTGGGCTGCAGCGAGATGCGGACGATCTTCGTGCACATGGTGCCGGCGTTCATGAGCCACATCATCGCGGCGACCACGCTCGCCCTGCCCGCGATGATCATCAGCGAGACGGCGCTGAGCTTCCTGGGCCTGGGCCTGCGCCCGCCCGCGATCAGCTGGGGCGTCCTGCTGCAGCAAGCCCAGAACGTCCAGACGGTGGCTATCTCGCCGTGGCTGATGATCCCGGCCGTGCCCGTGATCGTCGTCGTCATGGCCTTCAACTTCCTGGGCGATGGACTGCGCGACGCGGCGGATCCGTACTAGCCTCGGAGGGGGGCTTCGCCTGCCTCGGAGGGGGGCTTCGCCCCCCTTCCGACGGGCCGATCGAGCCTTCGGCTCGATCTCGCCCTGCCTCCCCCCAGCAACAGGATTGCGCGGGCGAAGCCCGCGCTCGAAGCGGCGTTTGATACGGGCGAGCCGGCGCTCGAAGTGGGACAGATGACGCGCGAGGCGCTGCTGTCGGTGAGGAATTTGAAGACGTACTTTGCGCAGGACGAGGGGTTGGTGAAGGCGGTCGATGGCGTGAGCTTCGATGTGACGCCGGGGGCGACGCTGGGGATCGTCGGGGAGAGCGGGTGCGGCAAGAGCGTCACGGCGCGATCCATCCTGAGGATCGTCGATCGGCCGGGCCGGATCGTGGAGGGCGAGATCCGGTTTCGCCGGCCGGCCGCCAACGGCGGGCCCGGCGAGGTGGTCGACCTCACGAAGCTCGAGCCCAACAGCGCCGAAATGCGGGCGATCCGCGGCGCGGAGATCGCGCTCATCTTCCAGGAGCCGATGTCCTCCTTCAGTCCCGTTCACAGCGTGGGCAGTCAGATCATCGAGGCGATCATGCTGCACCAGGCGGTCAGCCGGCGGGACGCGCGCGACAAGGCGATCGACATTTTGAAGCGGGTCGGGGTGTCGTCACCGGCGCAGCGGATGGACGAGCTCTCCAATCAGCTGAGCGGCGGCCTGCGTCAGCGGGCCATGATCGCGATGGCGCTGTCGTGCAGTCCGACGTTGTTGATCGCCGACGAGCCCACCACGGCCCTCGACGTGACCACCCAGACGCAGATCCTCGCGCTGTTGCGCCAGCTCCAGCAGGAAGACGGGATGGCGATCATGCTCATCACGCACGACCTGGGCGTGGTCGCCGAGATGGCCACCGATGTCGCGGTGATGTACCTGGGACGCGTGGTCGAGCAGGCGCCCGTCGACGCGATCTTCCATGCCCCGCGGCACCCCTACACGCGGGCGCTCCTGCGCTCCATCCCCCGCATGCGAACGCGCTCGCGAGAGCGACTGACCCCGATCGCGGGCGCGGTGCCGCACCCCTATGACCGGCCGGCCGGCTGCCCCTTCCACCCGCGCTGCCCGGACTTCATGGCGGGGACGTGTGATCGACGCGACCCGAGCCTCCGGCCGGTGGGCGCTCAGCACACCGTCAGCTGCTTCCTCTACGAGTGATTCCGACACAGACGCTGCTCAGGGTCTCCCGGCTGCAGAAGCTCTTTCCGATCCGGAAGGGCTTCTTCAAGAAGACGGTGGGCTACGTCCGCGCGGTGGACGGCGTCGACTTCCACATCGACGAGGGCGAGACGCTGGGCCTCGTCGGCGAGAGCGGCTGCGGCAAGACCACCACCGCGCGCTGCATCCTGAGAGCGATCGAGCCGACCGCGGGCGACATCTTCATGCGCACCGCGGGCGGCGCGGAGATCGAGATGGGCCGCCTGCGTCCGGCGGAGCTGCGGGCGCTGCGCCGCGAGATGCAGATGATCTTCCAGGATCCGTTCACCTCGCTCAATCCGCGCATGACGCTGCTCGACCTCGTCGGGGAGCCGCTGCTGGTCCACGGCATGAAGAGCCGGCGCGAGCGTGAAGAGCGCGTGGCGGACCTCCTGCGCCGCGTCGGCCTGCGCCCCGAGTACATGCGGCGCTTTCCCCACGCCTTCAGCGGGGGCGAGCGACAGCGCATCGGCATCGCGCGCGCCCTCGCCCTGCAGCCTCGCCTGGTCGTCGCGGACGAGCCCGTCTCGGCCCTGGACGTCTCCGTGCAGGCCCAGATCCTGAATCTCCTGAGCGATCTACAAGCCGAGTTCCAGCTGACCTATCTCTTCGTGGCCCACGACCTGAGTGTCGTGAGACACATCAGCAATCGCGTGGCCGTGATGTACGTCGGGCGCATGGTGGAGCTGGCGGAGACCGACGAGCTCTTCCGGGCCCCCAAGCACCCCTATACGGCGGCGCTCCTGTCCGCGGTCCTGGAGCCCGATCCGCGCACCCGGTCACGGCGCATCGTGCTGCAAGGGGAGGTGGCGAATCCCGCCGCTCCCCCCGGCGGCTGCTACTTCCATCCTCGCTGCCCGTACGCCATCGACGTGTGCCGGACCCAGGCGCCGGCGTGGCAGGAGACCTCCCGCGGCCATTTCGTCGGCTGTCACCGCGCCCACGAGCTGCAACTGGCCGGAGTGGAATGAGACGCGACCCGGCCGTTTCACGACGCGCCGGGTCCGGGGTCTCAAGGGGATGAGGGTAGACCACAGGAGGTCGGTATGGCGTCGATCCGCAAGGAAATCCTCATCGACAATCGCCCCGAGAGCGTCTGGGCCGCCGTTCGCGACGTCGGCGCCGTGCACGAGCGCCTGGTGCCGGGATTCGTCGTCGACACCCGCCTCGAAGACGGCGCCAGGGTCGTCACCTTCGGCAACGGCCTGGTCGCGCGCGAGCTGATCGTCGACGTCGACGACGCCGCGCGCCGGCTGGCGTGGGCGGTGGTCGGCTCCCCACGGCTCACCCACCACAACGCGTCGATGCAAGTCGTCGCCGACGGCGAGGGACGCAGCCGCGTCATCTGGATCGCCGACCTGCTGCCCGACGCGAGCGCCGGGACCATCGCCGGCATGATCGAGCAGGGCCTGGCCGTCATGAAGAAGACGCTCGAGCGATGACGCCGCATCCGCTCGTGACGCAGCTCCGGTTCACCCGGAGCGAATGGGTCCGCGGGCTCGGGCCCGTGACCGCCCGGGAAGCGGCGCGGCGCTTCGACCCGATCAATCCCATCGCGTGGATGATCGGTCACCTCGCGTGGCAGGAGCAGCTCTACTGGCTCGAGCGCGCGCAGGACACGACGGCCGTGCCGGAGGTCAGGCGCTTCGGGTTCGGCACGCGCCTCAGCGTGCCGCCCCTCGCGGAGGCGTGGGCCTGGTGGCGCACCGTCACCACGGCCGCCGATCCCTATCTCGACACCCTCACGGGAAAGGACCTCACCCGGAAGTGGAAGCGCGAGCCATCGGGCGAGACGCCGGGGACGAAGCTGCACCGCACGACCTATCACTACTGGTTCCACCTCGGCGAGTCGCAGGCGGTCCGCCAGCTGCTCGGGCACACGAGGCTGCCGACCTTCGTCGGGGGCTTCGGGAAGTCTCAGTACCGGCCGGAGCGTTCATAGCTTCGCGAGGCCGGCGCGCGCGCAATCCTCGTCTTGCTGCGCGGTGCCGCCTCCCACGCCACACGCGCCTTCCACCACGCCGTTGCGGATGATCGGCACCGCGCCCTGACTCGGGATCATGTGGCCGCCTTCCGCCGCGGCAATGCCCTGGACGATCGGACTCCCTGCCCGCTCGGCCAGCTCGCCGCTCGGCCGCGCGAAGGCCGCCGACGCGATGGCCTTGCCCTGCGAGCCATACGCCCCGGCCCAGATCGCCCCGTCCATGCGATTGAAGGCGACCAGGCGTCCCCCCGCGTCGCACACCGCGACGCTGATTCTGATGTTCAGCTCCTTGGCTCGGGCGAGCGCGCCTTGCACGACCTGATTGGCTTCCGCGAGGGTCAGCGCCATGGGTGGTAGCCTCCTGTCACTCGGTGTATCTTCGGCGCCGCCATTTCTATCACGACAGGAGGAGGTCCCCATGGCTCAGGCGATGCCCCCGTGGATCCAGGTGCTGCAGCGGCGCGATCCGAAGTTCGTGGACGCCTACATGGCCCAGCGCGAGCACATCATGAGCGACGGCGCCATTCCCGCCAAGTACAAGCACCTGATGACGATGATCGTGGACGCGCTGCAGACGCACCCGGACGGCGTGGCGACCATCGCGAATCGTGCCCGCGCCGCCGGTGCATCCGAAGCCGAGATCCAGGAAGCCGTCGAGGTCACCTACCTCTTCGGCGGCACCCCGGCGCTGGTGACCGCCATGAACGCGTTCCGCCCGGAGCCCTGACCGACGGGCACCGCATGGCTCAGATCCAGCGCTTGGCCGGGATTGCGCTCAGATCTGGGCCATGCCGCCGTCGACGAACAGCTCGACGCCGGTGACGTAGCTGCTGTCGTCCGACGCCAGGAACAGCGCGGCCTTCGCGATCTCGTCCGCGTCGCCCATCCGACCCAGCGGAACCGACCCGACCATGTTCTTCTTGAACTCCTCGATCTGCTGCTCGCTCAGCCCCAGGCCGTTGATACCCGGCGTGTCGATCGGACCCGGGCTGATCGCGTTGACGCGGATCTTGCGGGCCTTGAGATCGACCGTCCAGCTCCGCGCGAACGACCGCACCGCCGCCTTGGTCGCGCTGTACACGCTGAAGCCCTCGAGGCCCTTGGAGCCGGCGATCGACGCGTTCAGGATGATCGACCCGCCGTCCCGGAGGAGCGGCAGCGCCTTCTGCACGGTGAAGAGCAGACCCTTGACGTTGCTGCTGAACGTCGTGTCGAAGTGCTCCTCGGTGATCGCGCCCAGCGGCGCGAGCGCGCCGCCGCCGGCATTGGCGAAGACGACGTCGAGGCGGCCTTTCTCTCGCCGCACCGTCTCGTACAGACGGTCCAGGTCCGCGAGCTTCGAGACGTCGCCCTGAACGCCGGTGGCCCGCTTGCCGATCTGCTGCACCGCGGCGTCGAGCTCGTTCGGGCGGCGGCCGGTGATGAAGACGTGCGCGCCTTCCTCCGCGAACCGGCGCGCGGTCGCGAGGCCGATGCCGCTGTTGCCACCCGTGATGACGGCGACTTTCCCTTCGAGTCGATTCATGAGCGTCACTCCTTCTTGGCGGCCTCGGCCGCCTTGGGTTTCTCGAGGGCGACTCTGACGCCGTCCTTCAGTCCGTCCGGCGGGCTCACGACGAGCCGCTCCTGCCCGCTGAGGCCGGAGACGATCTCGACCGACTGCCCGAGGTCACGGCCCAACTGGACACCGAGATACTTCACGGTGCCGTCACCGTGCACGGCGACCACCTGGGAGCCGGCCGCACGGGTGACGATCGCCGTCGCCGGCACGACCCACACGTCGTCCGATGGTGGCACGCTGAACTTGACCTGCGCGTACATGCCGGGCATCAGCGCGCGGTCGTCGTTGCGCAGGCGCACCTCCGTCAGCAGCGTGCGCGACGTGGGGTCGAGGGCGCCCGCCGTGCTGGCGATGGTCCCGACGAACGTCCGCTGCGGGAACTCGGGCACCAGGACCTTCGCCTCCTGGCCCGGCGTGATCGCGCGCACGAACGTCTGCGGGACGTTGACGAAGATGCGCAGGGTGTCGATGCGCGCGATCCGGAAGAGCGGAGGGCTCGCGCTGGAGCCGCTGCCCGAGGTGATGAGGGCGCCGCGATCGGTCCCGCGCACGGTGATGATCCCCGCGAACGGCGCCTCCAGCCGCTGGAACGACTGCAGCGCGGTCAGGCGCTGGACGTTGGCCTCGCTCGCGGCCACGTTGGCCCGTGCGGCGCCGACGCTGGCCTCCAGCGCGCCCACGTTGGCCTGCATCGCCTCGACGTTGGCCTGGGCGGCGGCGGTGGTGGCGCGGGCGGCGGCGAATGCCGTGCGCTTTTCGTCCGCATCCTGGTGCGCGATGAGCTCCGCCTGCTCCAGCCGGCTGAAGCGGTCCGACGTCGCGGAGGCGAAGCCCTCGTTCGCCTTCGATTGCTCCAGGCTCGCGCGGGCCTGCTGCAGATTCGCCTGCGCCTGCGTGAAGCTGGCCTGGGCCTGCGCCAGCGCCGAGCGTGTCTGGGCGAGCGCGGCGCGGGCCTGGCTCAGCTCCTGGTCCAGCTCCGGCGTGTCGATCTGGGCCAGCACCTTGCCGGCCGTGACGCGATCGCCGATGTCCACGTAGCGCTCGCGGACGTAGCCGCTCGTGCGCGCATAGAGCGCCGCCTCTTCGATCGCCTGGATGTTGCTCGGCAGCAGGAGGTCGCTCGGCCCATCGGCGCGGCGCGGCGTCGCGACACTCACGGTCACGAGACCGGCGTCCGGCGCGGTGGCGGCCGCCACGCGCTCCGACTGATCGCGCAGGCGCGGCACGATGCCGATGACGAGCAGCGCGACGAGCAGCGTCACGCCGATGAGAGCACCCCAGCCCGTTTTCGACTCAGGCATGACTCGACTCCTCCTCGGTGAGAAAGTCCTCGCGCGGCGGTCGCCGGCGCAGGACGCTGTAGATGATCGGGACGAGGAACAGCGTGGCGAAGGTGGCCACCGACAGCCCGCCGATCACGGCCCGCCCCAGCGGCGCATTCTGCTCGCCGCCCTCGCCGAGCCCGAGCGACATCGGCAGCATGCCGATGATCATGGCCAGCGCCGTCATCAGCACCGGGCGCAGCCGCGTGGCGCCGGCCGCCAGCGCGGCGGCGCGGGCGTCGCGCGTGTCGCGATCCCGAGGGGCGGCCCGGGTCCCCCGGGCCGTCTCCGAGCCAGCCATGGGGGGCTTGGGGGGCCCTTCGCCGTCCCGAGGGGCGGCCCGGGTGTCCCGGGCCGTCTCCGAGTCACCAATGGGGGGCTTGGGGGGCCCTTCGAGGCCCCCCATGTAGTCATTGGCGAACGTGACCATGAGGATGCTGTTGGCGGTGGCGACGCCGACGCTCATGATGGCGCCCATCAACGCGGGCACGCTGAAGGTCGTGTGCGTCACGAACAGCATCCACACGATGCCGGCGAACCCGGCGGGCAGCGCGGTGATGATGATGAACGGGTCGAGCCAGGACTGGAAGTTCACGACCATGAGCAGGTAGACGAGCAGGACGGCGAAGATCAGCCCGAGGCCGAGCCGGAAGAAGGCGGAGTTCATGCTCTCCACCTGGCCGCGCACCGCGATCCTGTGGCCGGGCGGGAGCTTCCCGCGGTACTCGGCCACGATCTTCTGCACCTCGGCGGCCACGCTCCCGAGGTCGCGCCCCTGCACGTCGGCGTAGACGTCGAAGACGGGCTGCACGTTCGAATGGCTGATGACCGCGGGCACCTCGCGGCGCTCGAGCGTGGCCAGATTGCTGAGCAGCTGCGACTGGCCGGCCGCGCTCGGCGTGATGGCCGTGTTCATCAGCGTGTTGACGGAGTCGACGCGGCTCTGGGGCGTCTGCACCGCGACGATATAGTTGATGCCGCTGCGGGGATCGGACCAGTAGTTCGGGCTCACCACCGCGCTCGAGCTGAGCGAGACGAGCATGCTGTTGGCCACATCCCGCTGCGTGAGGCCGAGCTCGGCGGCGCGCGAGCGATCGACGTTGACCTGCAGCGACGGCGTGTTGACCACCTGGTGCAGGTGCACGTCGACGGCGCCCGGAATGCGTCCCATCCGGGCGGCGACCTCCAGCGCGATGTCGTGCGTCGCCTGCTGGTTGTAGCCGGTGACCTGCACGTCGATGGGCGACGGCAGCCCGAAGTTCAGGATCTGGCTCACGATGTCCGGAGGCTGGAAGAAGAAGGTCACGCCGGGAAACTCCCGCGGCAGCGTTTCCCGCAGCGTCTTCGTCCAGCGGGCGGTCGGCTGGTGACGATCCGGATTCAGCGAGACGAGGATCTCGCCGTCCGAGGAGCCGAGGGTCACGCTGTCGGTGAAGGCCAGGTTGATCGGTTGCGGCTGGCCGATGTTGTCGATCACCGACACGATCTCGTCCCTGGGGATGATGCGGCGGATGGCCGCCTCGACGTCGGCGAAGACCTGCTCGGTCTCCTCGATGCGGGTGCCGGCCGGCGCCCGCACGTGAAGCCGGAACTGCCCCGTGTCCACCGTGGGGAAGAAGTCGCGTCCCACGAACGGCAACAGCACCAGCCCGCTCACGACGACCACGGCAAACGTCGCCAGCACCCTCCCCCGGCGCGACAGCGCGAGCTCGAGCGCGTGGACGTACGCGGCGCGGAGCCGCTCGAACCGCCGCTGGAACGCGTCGTGGACGCGCCCGAAGAATCCCGGGGCGGCGCCGGCTTCGCCGTGCGTCTCGCTCGCGAGCAGGTAGCGCACGAGCGTCGGGACGATCGTGCGCGAGAGCAGATACGACGCGAGCATCGCGAACACGACCGCCATGGCGAGCGGGGTGAACAGATATTTCGCGGGCCCCACGAGGAACACCACCGGCACGAAGACGATGCAGATCGACAGGGTCGAGACGAAGGCCGGCGTGGCGATCTGCTGCGCACCGTCCAGGATCGCCTGGACGAGGCGCGTGCCGAGGCCGAGGTTGCGGTGGATGTTTTCGATCTCCACCGTGGCGTCGTCGACCAGGATGCCGACCGCGAGCGCCAGGCCACCGAGCGTCATCACGTTGAGGGTCTGGCCGATCGCGCTGAGGATGGCCAGCGAGGTGAGGATCGAGAGCGGGATCGACGTGATGACCACGAGCGTGCTGCGCCAGCTGCCGAGGAAGAGCAGGATCATGAGACCCGTCAGGAAGGCCGCGATGGCGCCTTCGGTCAGCACGCCGGCGATGGCGGCGCGCACGAAGAGCGACTGATCGAACAGCTCCTTGATCTCCATGCCGGGCGGCGCCGCCGCGCGGATCGTCGGGAGCAGCTCCCTCAGCTGCTTGACGATCGTGAGCGTCGAGGCGCCGCCCTTCTTGATCACCGTGAGCAGCGCCGAGCGCCGGCCGTCCTGGCGGACGATGTTCGTCTGCACCGCGAAGCCGTCGCGCACGTGGGCCACGTCGCGCACGTACACCACGGCGCCGTTGACGTATTTCACGGGCAGGTCGTTGAGGGCGGCCACCGCGTCCGGGCTGCTGTTGAGGCTCACGCGGTACTCGCGCGGCCCGAGCTTCACGCTGCCGGACGGCAGGGTCAGGTTCTGTAGATTCACGGCGTTGCTGACGTCGGCCGCCGAGATCCCCTTCGACAGCAGCGCCTGCGGATCGAGGTCCACCATGATCTGGCGCGGCTTGCCGCCGTACGGCAGCGGCAGCGTGATGCCCTGGATGGGGGCGATCTGCTGGCGGATGCGATAGATGCCGTAGTCGTAGAGCTCGGCCTCCGAGAGCGTCTTGCCGCTGAGCGCGAGCTGGATGATCGGCACGCTCGAGGCGTTGTACTGGATGATGAGCGGCGGGACGGCGCCCGGCGGCATCCGGCGAAGGATCGTCTGCGACACGGCGGTCACCTGCGCCAGCGCCGCTTCCACGTTCACGTTGGGCTGGAAGTAGATCTTGATGACGGCGACGCCGGGGTACGTCTGCGACTCGATCGTCCGCACGTCGCTGACCGCGGAGGAGATCGTGTATTCGGAGAAGGTCGTGATACGCGACGCCATGTCCTCGCTGGTCAGACCATCGTAGTTCCAGATCACCGACACGACCGGAATCTCGATCTCCGGAAAGATATCCGTCGGCGTGGTCACGATCGCGAACACACCCAGCAGGAGGATGGTCAGCCCCATCACGACGAAGGTGTAGGGGCGGCGGAGCGCGAGACGAACGATCCACATTGAGCCTGGCGTTCTCCCTGCTCTGTGGATGCGCATGGGCCCCGGCGCGATTCGCCGGAGGACGCGCGAGCGTGGAGATGGTCACGGCGTGGGCATGGAACGTCGGCGGGATGACGGTCCGGATCAGGCGAAGTGCCCGATGCGCCGAGTTTCGGAACGACCGACGCGACGAGATCGTCGTGAAGAGCTCGTCCTTCAAGAACGGGACGGCGGCGGGCGCCCCGGGCCCAGCAGGATCATCACGGCGGCCAGCGCTTGCAGCGTCGCGCAGGCGGCGAGCGCGAGCGCGTCACCACCGACGCGGTCGCGGATGACGCCGACGAGCGAGGGCCCGAAAGCAAAGGTGAACTGATTGATGGCGACGGCGAGACCGACGAGCGCGCTGAAGCGCTCGCGCGGCCACTCCACCGCGAGAATGAGCCCGGGGAGCGTCGTCAGGTTGCCGACGCCCAGGCCGAAGAGGGCGCACCCGACGTACACGGCGGTCGCCGACGGCAGCCACGTGAGCACGGCCAGGCCGAGCATCTGGATGACGAGGGTCGCGCTCGCCACGGCGCGGCGATTCAACCGGTCCACGACGATCCCCGTCAGCAGACGCCCGATCAGCGCCGCCGCCGTCGTCGTGCCGACGGCCCGCGCGGCCCCGCCCGCGTCAACGGCCGGGGTCACGAGCGCGACGAGATGCGTGAGCACGCCGACCTGCGCCGCCAGACCGAGCGCGAAGGGCGCGGACACGCTCCAGAAGCGCCACGTGCGAAGTGCATCACCGCGCCACCGTCGCGCGGCCGCGACGCCGGGCGCGGCGACGGCGGACGGGGCGGCCTCACCGTCGGGCCCCAGCCCGAGCGCTTCCGGACCGCGCCGCATCACGGCGGCCGCGACGGCGATGACCGCCCCGAACGACACGAGGCCGGCGATGACGAGCGCCCGCGTGAAGCCGAGCACGGCGATGAGTGGAATGAGCACGGGCGCGACCGTCACCCCGCCGAGCGTCGCGCCGTTGAACGCGACGCTGACGGCGAGCCCGCGGCGTCGCTCGAACCACGGGGCGAGGATGATGTTGATCGCGGCGCCGCTCATCGATCCCCAGCCCACGGCCATCACGAGGAAGACGGGATAGAGCTGCCACGGCCGCGTGACCAGGCCCAGCGCCATGATGCCGCCCGCCATCACGACGCTCGCGCCGACGACGACCAGGCGCGGCCCGAAGCGCTCGTACACGCTGCCGATCGCCGTCGTCAACAGCGCGCCGGCCACGTAGTACACGGTGACCGGTGCCGACACCGTGGAAGCCGACCATCCGTGCAGCCGCTGGAGCGTCGCGACATAGACGGTCAGACCGTAGAAGCCGAGACCGAACGTGAACAGCGCCATGACGAAGGTGGCGGCCACGACGTTCCAGCCGTAGAAGTATCGAGCGCTCATGCCCGGCCACGACGCTACCGGCCGCGCCGGGCACCGTCTCGCCGTTTTCGGACGTGATCGTCGCGCGGCGCTCAGCGCGAGAGCCGGCATGCTAGGCTCACGCTGTCGTGAGCCATGGCCTCCTCGATCGGCGCACGTGCGATCGCGCGAGAATCGCGCGAGACGCGCGGTTCGACGGACGGTTCTTCACCGGCGTGCTGACGACGCGGATCTACTGCCGGCCGACCTGCCCGGTGAAGCCGGCCCGGTCACGCAACGTCGTCTTCTTCCCCACCGCGGCCGCCGCCGAGCGCGCGGGCTTCCGCCCCTGTCTGCGCTGCCGACCCGAGACTGCGCCCGGGACACCGGCGTGGCACGGGGCGGCGGCGAGCGTCTCGCGCGCGCTACGACTCATCGAGCGTGGATTCCTCGACGACGCCGGCACGGTCGACGGCCTCGCGGACACGCTCGGCATGACGGCGCGCCACCTGCGCCGGCTGTTCCTGCGCCACGCGGGCGCCTCGCCGACCGCCGTCGCGACGACACGGCGCGTACAGCGCGCGAAGGCCCTGATCGACGAGACGGCCATGCCGATGTCGGCCATCGCGTTCGCGGCGGGGTTCACCAGCATCCGGCGATTCAACGCCGCGTTTCGTGCGGTGTACCGGAGGCCGCCCAGCGCCGTACGACGGGCCAGACGACGGCCCGGCGGGCGAGGGCCGAGCCGTCAGTCCGCCGCGGAAACGACGGCGGCACGCCAGATCCGGCGCGCGCCCCTGTCGATCTTGAGCGCGACGATCGCGGCGCCCGCGAGGAAGAGGCACGCCAGCGCGAAGGCGGCGCCGTAGCCGCCGGTCGTCTCGAACAGGGCGCCGGCGAGCCAGGAGCCGAGGGCGGAGCCCGTCTGGTGCACGAGGAAGATCAGGCCGAAGACGGAGCTGACGGAAAAGCGTCCGTAGATGTCGGCCGTCAGCGCCGAGGTCATCGAGCCGGTGCCCGCCATCGTGATGCCGCCGAGGACGGCCACCACGAGGATCGCCATCGGGTTGTCGCGGATGAGGAAGAAGCCGGCGAAGATGAGGATCCGGCCGGCGTAGATGGCGGCGAGCACGGGCCGGCGCCCGAACCGGTCGGAGAGCGCGCCGAGCATCACCGTGAACCCGATGCTCGAGCCGCCCAGCACGCCGAGCGCCCACGACGCGAACATGGGCGAGTAACCGTGATCGGTGAGCATCGGCATGCCGTGCGCCGAGAGCAGGCTCATCGAGAAGCCGCAGGTGAAGAACGAGCCCGCGAGCTGCCAGAACGCCAGCGTCTGCAGCGCCTCGCCGGCGGTGACGCGCTCGACGGGCGGCGCGCTGGCGCCGGCCTTCACGGCGGCGCCATCGGCGGTCAGCCCCATCGACTCCGGCGAGTCACGAACGACCAGCAGACAGAGCGGCAGCACGAGGAGCAGGACGCCGGCCGCGATGACCACGTACGTGAGGCGCCAGCCCGTGGTGAGGATCAGCCACGTCACCGCCGGCACGAGCAGGCTCATCCCCGTCATCGACGCGCTGCCGAGCACGGACAGTGCGGTGCCGCGGCGCTTGCTGAACCAGCGCGCGACGACGCCGGAGGCGATGACGGGCCCGGTGCCGGCGAGCCCGAGCGGCACCAGCACGCCGTAGACGGCGGCGAACTCCCAGAAGTCGCGGACCATCGCCGTCATCACCAGCGAGATCGCCAGCAGCACGGTGCCGACGGAGGCAACCACGCGCACGCTGAAGCGGTCGAGCAGCATGCCGGCGATCGGCATGAAGACGCCGTAGAGGAACAGGCTCACCGCGATCACCAGCGAGAAGCTCGCGCGATCGAGGTGGAGATCGGCCACCATCGGCTTGAGGAACGGCCCGACCGCGTGACGGATGCCCGTGGAGATGAACGTCGTGACGGAGAACGCGGCGACGACCCACCAGCCGTAGAAGATCGATCGATTGCTCATGGGCTCACGTGGGCACTATATATCCCCAGTCGAGGCCGGGCGAGGTGGACCGCTCCTATATGATGACCGTGAAATGGCGCGACAGCGTATCGTGATCGTCGGTGCGTCGCTGGCCGGGGCCACCGCGGCAGCCACGCTGCGCGACGAGGGCTTCGACGGTGACATCCGGTTGATCGGCGCCGAGGCCCAGCTGCCCTACAACCGCCCGCCGTTGTCGAAGGGCTATCTCCGCCAGCAGGAACGCTTCGAGGATCAGCTCGTCAAACCCGCCGGCTACTACGCCGAGCAGCGCATCCAGCTCACGCTCGGGGTGCGGGCGACGGCGGTCTTCGCCAAGCAAAAGCTCGTGGACCTGGAGGGCGGCGAGCGGGTGGCCTACGACCGGCTGCTGGTGACCACCGGCGGGCGCAATCGAACGCTGTCCGTGCCCGGCGCGACGCTGGAGGGCGTCTTCCAGCTCCGCACCGTCGCGGATTGTGACCGCATTCGTGCGGCCACCCGGCGGGCCCGCCGCGCGGTGGTGATGGGGCTCGGCTTCATCGGCTCCGAGGTGTCGGCCTCGCTGCGCCAGCTCGGGATCGAGGTGACCGCCGTCGAGGGCGCCCGCGTGCCGCTGGCCCGTGTCGTCGGCGAAGAGGTGGGCCAGGTGCTCACGGCCATCCATCGCGAGAAGGGTGTGGAGCTGGTGCTGGAAGATTCCGTGTCGGCCTTCGAAGGCTCCGGCCGTGTCGAACGCGTGCGAACCAAGAAGGGGCGCGTCCTCGAGTGCGACATGGTGGTGGCCGGCATCGGGATCGTTCCCAACATCGAGCTGCTGGCGGCGGCGGGCGCCCGGGTCGACAACGGCGTGCTCGTCGACGAGCGTTGCCGGACGTCCCTGCCCGACGTGTTCGCCGCGGGCGACGTGACGAATCACCTGCATCCGATCTTCGGCCGCCTGCGCGTCGAGCACTGGAACAACGGATACCAGCAGGGACGTGCCGCGGCCCGGTCACTGCTGGGCGACGAGCGGCCCTACGACTACGTCCATTCCTTCTGGTCGGATCAGTACGAGCACTCCCTGCAGTACGTCGGGTTCGCGACGAGCTGGGACCGCCTCGTGTTTCGTGGTCGGCCCGAGAGTCGCAGCTTCCTCGGCTTCTACCTCGAGGATGGGATCGTGCGTGCGGTGGTCGGTCTCAACCGGGGCGGCGATCCGGAGGATCCGACGGTGGATGGTGAGCTGAAGGCCGCCGTGAGCCTGATCCGTGACCGCGTTCCTGTCGATCCCGCGACGCTGAGCGCTGACTAGAAGATGGGGGGCCCCGAGATGGCCCCCCATACCCCCCAAACACTCGGGGCGCCCCGGCGAAGCCGTGGCACCCCTCGATACTCCGACAGGCTCCTGACTAGCTCGAGAAGAACTCCAGCATCAGGCGGTTCACCTCGGGCGCGTTCTCGTAGGCGGACCAGTGCCCGGCCCTGGGGATCCGGTGCACGTCGAGCGTGCCGACGGCCTCGCGGATCTCGCCGATCAGCAGATGGGCGGGCCGAAACGCGGAATCGTCGCCCTCGCCCCAGAGGAGCCGGATTCGACAGCGGAGCTGAGCGAGGTCGCCGAGGAGCGTCCCGCCGGCGCTGACCTTGCGGCTGTCGAAGCGGGTGCGACGAACGCCGCGGGCCTGGATGTCCACGGCCTCCTCGGTCACGCTCGTCGGGTCCCTGAGCATGTTGACGAGCAGGTTGTGGCGGCAGATCTCGCGGAAGCGCGTCTCGTCGTCACCCGCCTCCTTGTAGCTCCGGATCGGACGCTCGCCGAAGCGGCGCAACGGAAAGCCGCCGGGTGAGACCAGGCACAGGTGCGTGACCCGCGGGCCGAGCCGCCTCGCGAGGTTCGCGGCGATGGCCCCGCCGAAGGAGAATCCCGCGAGCCGCAGCGGGGCGCCGCCCGCGAACATCTCGACGAACAGCGCGTGCACGAGGTCGAGGTAGGCCGGCCCGGTCGTCTCGCGCGGGACGGGCGCCGAGTCGCCGTAGGAGGGGTGATCGAGCGCGTGCACCGTGAAGCGCGCCGCCAGCGGCTCGATGTTGCGGATCCAGTGCTGCCACGACCCCATGCCCCCGTGAAAGAGGACGACGTCGGGGCCGCTGCCGCGACGGCGCACCGCCATCCGCGGGACGTCGGCCCGGCTGCGGTCGGAGGTCACCTCGTCAAGAAGCGCGGGGGCGCCGGGTGAGCTCTTCCCGCAGCCGCGCGGCGACGATCGCCTCGTCGCCCGGCTGCAGGTTGATCGGGTCGACGGCGATCTCGTCGAAGTAGCCGCCCTGGTGCGCGCCCTGCTGGACGTAGATGTGCGGCTCGCCCTGGGCCAGCGCCACCTGCACGGCGTGGCCCGAGGGACCGACCCAGTCCGGCGTGAAGTACACGACGGCGTGGGGCAGCACGCGATTGACGGCGTCCTGCTCGACGACGACGCGCAGGCCGGGAATGTCGGCCAGCGCCTCGGCGATGCTCGCGCAGACGTCGTGGTAGCGCTTCATCTCGGCCTTCTCGTCCTCCGCCATGAAGCACTCGAGCGCCGTCACCAGCCCCGCGATCTCCTCCTTCGACGTCTTCGCCGCGCGCCCCAGCGCCTGGTTCGGGCTCGCGTTGAGGGCGGCTGCGCGCACGAGATCCCGCCGGCCGGCGAGGATACCGGTCGACTGCGGTCCCCGGATGCCCTTGCCGCCGCTGAAGCTCACGAGGTCCGCGCCGAGACGCAGAAATTTCGTCAGGTTCTCGCGCGGCGGCAGCATCGAGGCGGCGTCGACGATGACGGGCACGGCGCGCGCGTGGGCGATGGCCAGCACCTGCTCGAGCGAGAGGATGCCCGGCGGGCTCGTGAAGGGCGAGACGAGATAGGCGACGGCCGCCGTCCGCTCGGTGATCGCCTCCTCCAGCTCGAACGGCTGCGTCCGGCGGGCCAGCCCGATCTCGACGAGCACGCCGCCGGCGACCCGATAGGCCTGGTCGTAGGCGAAGCGGTGGGCGCGCTGGATGATGATCTCGTTGCGCAGGCCGCGGGTGTCGGGCAGCCGCGTGATCTTCGCCGGGTCGCTGCCGGCGATGCAGGCCGCGGCCTGCAAGATGAGGCCCGAGCTGGCCCCCGCCGTGACGAACGCCGCCTCGGCGCCCAGCATCCGGGCGATGGCCGCGCCGGCGGCCTCGTTGAGCTCGTCCATGTTGACGAGCGTCGTCGACGCCTCGCGCATCGCCTCCAGCGCCTCCGTTCGTAAGATGGAGCCGCCGTAGCGGGTGGTCGTGCCGGAGGCGTGGATGATGGGTCGCACGCCGAGGCGTCGGTAAATCTCGGGAACGGGCTTCGACGGGATCACGCCAGGCCCTCCTCTCGCATGGCTCGGATCGCGGTCTCGAACGCGGCGAACGTCTCCTCCAGGATCGCGTCCGTGTGGCAGGTGCTGACCAGGGCGCGCGCCCCGTTGAAGTCCACGCCGTTCAGGATGAGCGCCTGCCGCAGCGCGCGGCTCCGCTCGGCATCCTTGGCGTCGAGGCGGCGCCAGTCCACGTCGGCGACCGACTGATCGGCTCCGTCGCGCGGCGGGGCGCCGGCGCCGAAGAAGATCTTCCAGTCGCTGTGCTCGCCGTAGATCTTCCAGCCGACGTTCTCGCGGGCCAGGATCTCGTTCAGCCCGTGGCGCAGCTTCGCCGCCTGCGCGTTGGCGACGCGGATGGCCTGGCCGTCGGCGACCGCCGCGAGCATGGCCACGCCGGCCGCCGCCGTGAGGGGGTTGGCGTTGAAGGTGCCGTGATGGGCGATCTTCTTCGCGTTGGGCTTGGTGGCCAGGTACGCGAGCACGTCCTCGCGCCCGGCCACCGCGCCTCCCGGCAGTCCGCCGGCAAGGATCTTGGCGAGCGTGGTGAGGTCCGGCGTCACGCCCAGCAGCTCCTGCGCGCCGCCCGGCGCCACCCGGAAGCCGGTCACGACCTCGTCGAAGATCAGCAGCGCGCCCGTCCGGCGCGTCTCGTCGCGCAGCGCGTGCACGAACGCGGCGGGCGTCGGCACGGAGCCGAAATGGCCGCCGGTGGGCTCGAGGATCACGGCGGCCACGTCGCCGCGCGCGAGGCGCTCGCGCACGGCCACGATGTCGTTGGGCGGCAGAACCGAGACGAGATCGACGACCTCGGGCAGCTGGCCCGCCTCGGGCTCGGCCTCGTAGGGCGGGCGCACGCCGATCTCCAGCCCCTCGTGCCAGCCGTGGAAGTGGCCCGCGAACTTGACGACGTGTCGCTTGCCCGTGAAGGCGCGGGCGAGGCGAACGGCCATGTGGGTGGCTTCGGTGCCGGAGGCGGTGAAGCGCACACGCTGAGCGCTCGGGACCAGGCGGCAGACCCACTCGCCCCACTCGACTTCCCCGGCGTGGCAGGCGCCGTAGTGGGTGCCCTTCGACGCCTGCTCACGCACGGCGTCGCGGACCGCGGGTGGATTGTGGCCGAAGAGCAACGCGCCGTGTCCCATCCAGTAATCGATGTAGCGGTGACCGTCGACGTCCCACTTGAGCGCGCCCTCGGCGCGGTCCACGTAGAGCGGGAAGGGCTGCATGCGGCGGTTGTCGTGCGTCACCGCGTCGGGGAACAGGCGCTGCGCGCGCTCGAACAGGGCGCGCGAGGCCGGCAGCGCGTCGGTGTACGCGTCCGCGAGCTTGGGCGAGGTGGCGACTCGGGCCATGAGGGCTCTCCTTCCCTGGGGAGCCATAGTATAGTCCGCTCGACCGCAGCCCCGAGGAGGAACCCCATGCGCAGACTCGCCCTCGCCCTGGTGGCTCTCGTCGTCGCGTTCGGTGCCGCCGCCGATGCCCGGGCGGCCGACTCCCTGCTCGACAAGGTGAAACAGAAGGGAGAGATGATCGTCGGCACGAAGTACGACTTCCCGCCGATGGGCTCCATCAACAAGGACACCGGTCAGCCCGAGGGCTTCGAGGTGGACCTCGCCAACGAGATCGCCAAGGAGCTGGGCGTGAAGGCGAAGTTCGTGCAGGCGCTGTCCAAGACCCGCATCCCGCTGATCGTGAACGGCAACGTCGACCTGATCGTCGCCACCATGACGCACAAGCGGGAGCGCGAGCAAGCGATCGACTTCACGATGCACTACATGATCACCGGCCAGCGCGCGGTCACGCGCAAGGACACCGGCATCACTCACGTGTCGCAGCTCGCCGGCAAGCAGGTGGCGGCCGTGCAGGGCGGCAACGCGGGCCCGAATCTGTTGAAGGTCCAGCCGAAGGCCGTCCTGGTCCAGTTCCAGGAGCAGACGGAGGCGCTGCTGGCGCTCAAGCAGAAGAAGGTCGACGCCGTGGTGAGCGACGACGTGCTCAACCAGTGGTGGGTGAAGCACAACCCGGAGCTCGTCCTCGTCGGCAAGCTCTACACGATCGAGCCCTACGGCATGGGCGTGCGGCAGAACGACTCCCGATGGCGCAACGCGATCAACCAGGCCTTGATGGAGATCTGGGACTCGGGCCGTTACCACGAGATCCACTTCAAGTGGTTCGGGCAGAAACCGGAGTTCGAGATCCCCTGGTATCCCAAGTAAGGACGTCCGGACGGCGCGGTGGCTGACGCGGTCCTGAGCCGGACGGCGGCGGCGCGCGCCGCCCGCCGGTGGCAGTGGTTCGAGACGCCGCGGGAGCGCCGCGCGTTCCTGCTCGTCTGGGGCGGCCTCGCCGCCCTCGTCGTCTGGTATTTCTTCTTCGGTCCCCGCGCGCAGTACGACTACAACTGGCGCTGGTCGATCGTCTGGCAGTACCGCCGCTTCCTGTTGTGGGGCGTGGGGACCACGCTGTACATCTTCGCGTGGTCCCTGGTGTTCAGTCTCGTGCTCGGAATCTTCTGCGGCATCGGACGGACGACGAACGTGCGCTGGGTGCGGGCGCTCTCGGTCGGCTACGTCGAGATCTTCCGGAACATTCCGCTGCTGGTGCAGATGTGGTGGGCGTACTTCGGCCTCCAGCAGGTCGTCAACGCCGTGATCAACGATCCGCTCGGGCTGCGCATCCTGATCCCGAGCACGTTCGCCTGCATCCTGGCGCTCTCGCTCTACACCGGGGCGTACATGGGCGAGGTGGTGCGCTCGGGCATCCGCTCGATCCCGAGGGGCCAGTGGGAGGCGGCCACCTCGACCGGCCTCTCGCGCGCGCAGACCTGGCGCCACGTCGTGCTGCCGCAGGCGCTGGTGATCGTCATCCCGCCGATGGCGAGCGAGGTCCTGAACATCATCAAGAACTCGGCCATCGCCATGACGATCGCGATCACCGACCTGATGTTCTACTCGCAGAAGATCGAGGAGGAAACCTTCGCGGGCTTCGAGGCCTACACGGCGGGCACGCTGCTCTTCCTGCTGCTGACCCTGCTGGCCGTCGGCGCGATCTACCTCGTGCAGTGGCTGCTCGGGCTGAAGGTCCGGTCGGCCAGCTGAGGGCGCCGCGGTGGAATCGTTCTGGAAGTGGCACGTCATCCCCGAGAACCTCGGGTTCTTCGCGGGCGGCTTCCGCCTGACGCTGACGATCTTCGTCCTGGCCTGGGTCGGCTGCTGGGTCTTCGCCGTGATCTTCGGCGCGATGCGCCACTCCTCGCGGCCGTGGCTCCGCTATCCGGCGGCCGCCGTCGTGGAGATCATCCGGGGCACGCCGGGCCTGATGTTCGTCGTCTGGGTCTATTTCCTCAGCCAGCCGTTGATCGGCTATGCGCTGAGTCCGTTCTGGGCGGCCGTGTGGGCGCTGATGATCCATCAAGGCGCGTACGCGGCCGAGGTCGTGCGGGCGGGACTGAACTCCGTGCCGCGCGGGCAGGTGGCGGCCGGCTACTCGACCGGGCTCGGCTACGTCGAGGTCATGGGCTGGATCGTGCTACCCCAGGCGCTGCGCAACATGGCCCCGGCCGTCGTCAACCGCTCGGTCGCCCTCTTCAAGAACACCTCGCTGGCGTTCGTCATCGGCGTGATCGAGTTCTTCCGCGCGGGGACCATCGTCAACGGACGCGAGAACGCCTCGTTCTCGGTCTTCACGTTCATCGCCGCCGTCTACTTCGTCTGCTGCTTCTCGCTCTCGCGGTTGGGCAATCGCCTGGGACAGCGCCCCGGCGTCATCGAGGACACGACCGCGGTGTAGTCGACCCGGCCGATCACTGGCATTCAACCGCGCGCCCTAACCTGCTGTCAGCCTCGTCGCCGATGCGTCTTCGCGTTTGCGGGAAACGCCGCGATGACGGAGCGAAGCAGTCGGTTCACGGACTCCGGCGACTCGAAAACTGACGCGACATCCGGATCGAGGACCACTGCCGTCGTCCCCTTCAACATCCCGGCGAACCTGTTCGGGCGCGCTTTTCGGTAGTCGAACCGATACTCGCGCCGCATGTCCTCTCTCGACGGCCGACGTTTACGGTGTGATCCCTTCCTCATAGTCTTTCCGCTCATTCCTTGTCGCCTTCCGGGCGCTAATGATTCGTATGACGTCCTCTCGCTCAATGAAGCAGATCAGCAGCAGGCGGTTCCGCGTCGAGTGCCCGATGATAATCTCGCGTCGCTCGCCGACGGCGAAATCTTCGTCGTCGAAGATCCGCGCCAGCGGGTCGCCAAATACACCGACCGCCTCCTCGCACGATATGCCATGCCGCTTGAGATTCGACGCCGCTTTCTTCGGGTCCCACTCGAATCGTCATTTCCGCACCGGAAGCGTAGCACAGCCGCTTCTGGATTCGATGGCGTCACGACCGCCAACTCCGAGGCTATCAACGCCCACGATGAGCAGCGCGCGAAGCGCGGCTGCTCAATTGTGAAGTTAGCCGTCTCACGGCAGTCAGCAGCAGTGTCGCTACGCGCGCGAGAGGCCTGAGGTACCAGTACCGCTTGGTGAAATGCCCTCGCGTTAGCCGACGGCGCCAGTCGTCCGCGGCGGCCTCGTCACTCCTCCCACGCGATCCAACAGTGGTATGTAGATGGTGGCCGACCTCATGATACAGAGTCTCGGATACCACCACATCTCGGGCAAACTGCAACGCGAGCACCGGCTTGGGCCAACCAGCGAGCATGTTGTCTGTCACGAGTTCGATCCAAGCTAGCTCTCCGCGGGCACCAGCGTGGTAGAAACCGCGGCAGTCGCTGCGATAGTATTTCCGACCGCCGACTCGATGAGTCTTGCCGCGCCCGATGGATGCCGAGGTTGTCAGCACAACCGACCCGAGACCGCCGAGGAGGTCCTCGGGTACCGATTCCAGCAGGCGCTCAACCGTTGAGGACATCCACTTCGGCGCTCCGTTGCCCTCAGATCTCTCGTGGACTTGGATCATTGCCCTTGGTACGGCTAACGGCTCGGCGCTGAGCGGCCGGTAGAAGACGATTCGACGCCCGCACACGGCTTCATGCCGGGCCGCTCAAGCGGCTTGTTCCGCGGCGTGAAATTAGTTGCGAGGTACAAGACGCCACGGCTTTCCCGGCCGCGACCACAGTTCGAGCCGGTTGATCTTTTCGATCGTCCCAGTGTGCATGCCCAGGTGCCCCGACCGGCCGGCGATAAAAACGCCTTCCACGAGGACGTAGTTGCCACGGAGAGCGCGCTGCTCGGCACTGGGTCCCGATGGAAAATCGAGCCACACGGACTGTTTGATGATTGCGTTCTCGTAGTCCTCCTTGTGCAAGTAGAGCGCATCGCCTTCGAATTCTAGCCAGAGGAAGCCGATTGTTCTGATGAGAACACCATCGAACTGTTCAGGCGCCGCAATCAGGCGCAAGAGTGGCACATTCTTCGCGTCGTGGCGTACCTCGGCAGCGCCAGGCGATACCAAGAGCAGCATGATCAGCGCAGCTAAGGGCAGCCGTTGCCTAGTGATTGCCGAGACCTTTCCTTAGTGGTAGTCCGCCGAACGCCGCGGTGAGCGGCGCGCGAAGCGCCGCCGCTCAACTGCGAAGTTATGCGGACTGCAGCTGCGCCGACCCGCGGATGCGCCCTGACACGGGTTTACTTGACGCGTTTCCAGACCAGGTCGGCGCGTCCACCACCCGACGCGGCAGCAGTGCCGTATCTCAACTCGTCGCCGGAGATGGTGAAGGGCCGCTTCTGCGCGGTGCCGTCCCAATTGGGATAGGTGCTGGCCTCGATGTGGAACGTGAATGCCTTGTCCTTTTCGTCCACGGTGTACTTGCCGAAATGGCCGAGGCTGCCGGCGACAATGGCCTGATTCTCTTCCGGGCTCCCCTTGGTGCGATTGTTCGAGGCGAATTTCGGCAGGCTGCCGCTCGCAAACTGGATGGAATAGCGGCCATTGGAAGTGAAAATCAGCGAGCCCCGCGCATTGGGGCCGAAGGTCGGGGTCTTCTTGCCGGATGCGTCGGTGGTGTCGGCCGAGACCAGCGTGTATGTTCCCACAAGGCTCTTCGCGTCCTGCGCAGCGGCGTCGCCAGCAGGCGCCGCGAGCCCGGCAAGCATGAGTGAAGCGGAAATTGCGGCAAGCGTAGCTCTACGGTTCATGATTTCCTCCTGTAGAGAATAATGGGGTCACGAAACCCCTGTCTTGGGTTCCCCGGACCATGCTACGACAAATGCCATCTGACGCGCGGTGCCGCATAACGTGCCGTATCAGCCGCGGCCGAAGGCCGGCGGCTGCATGCGGAAGTTAGACGCATCGGTTGCCACAGGCCGTCATCGTATGACTCCATCTCGAGACTGAGCCGCGCGTGTAGAGTGTCGAGCTCGTTCTGAATCTTCTTGTCCGTTGAGTGGTTCGCCTCCGCCGCCACAAACCCCAGCAACTCCTCGAGGTCGGCGAGCGTGTACCGGACGATATGCCTTCCATCGACGAGTCGGGCCTTGCGGAGCGCGCTTGTCAGCTCAGGACCAGCAAACGTGTGGTCGAGCACCAACTCCCGCTCGCGCGGCTTGAAGCCAACCGCAACCTTCTGACCCCGCTTGATCTTCTTGCGCATCACCGCAGCTTTCTAACGCTAGTATCAGCCGCGGCCGAAGGCCGTCGGCTGCATGCTGCAGTTAGACTGAGGCAGGTACGGTCCGCCGTCTAACGTTGCGGATCAGCCGCGGCGCGCTCGGCGCGCCGTCGGCTGGATGCGCTTGTTAGGCTGGGCCGAACCGCGAGCCTCCAACCAGCGCTTCAGAGAAGCTTGGCTCTCGCCAGAACGCCTCCCCGCCAGAAGTCCTTCGACGCTAATGTCCTCATCGATCGCCGGCCAATGAATACCGAGGCCGCGCCCGATGAGGCGCCAGCGCGCGCGTTGGCGTTGGCTGCTATGGGAGAGCCGCGGGTACCAAGCGAGGGGAACCTTCAGCGTCCGTCCGTCCTCCAGGACGACACTAAGCTCGTCTTCAGTTACTTTGACGTCGACTGCTCGTACGCTGTGGCGCTCACTCGCTAAAGAAGCCATTCCAACTCCTCAACAATTCCTCCCGATAGCGCTCCACCAGTTGCTGGATCTGCCGAACCTCCGCAGGCCTGAAGCCTCGGCTCGCCTCCAAACGGACCGGGCTCAACCAGAACTTCGCCGTCCTGTCATCGCGCTCGACATGAACGTGCGGCGGCTCGCCCCTGTCGCCGGAATAGAAGAATAGGCGATAGGGTCCCGACCGCAGGACTGTCGGCACGGGTTCACCCTAACAGAATGTAGTGGCCGCGACGAAACCTTCACAACTCGGCCTAACGCCTCGCATCACCTGCCGGCGGAGGCGGGCAAAGCCCGCTGTAGCCAGTCAGGTGCATGCGGATGTTATGCGGCATTCTCGTTGCCGCAGCCACTGGTTGTCCACTTTCGACCCACAGCGGTCATGCATAGATGTCCCAGTTGCTTTGTCTCAGGCTGGGCGCCCATGAATCTCCGATTCCGCGTAGCGGCCCTGGGTTCAGCCTTTGCCCAGGAGCAGATCCACAACCCAGCAGCCGCGAGCGTGCTCCAGACCGAACCGGCAATGTTCGATGAGGTCGGCGTTTGTACAGCCCGAGGCTTCGAGGGCGTCGGCCAGGAGAGGCATGCGGTCGAAAGCGCGCTCCGCATAGATGCCATCGGCGAGGGCCCTCACCTCGCGGGTCAGCCAGGCGTCGCACACCGGTCGCGGGCGGAACGGGTTTCCGAAGAGGCAGTGGATGAGGGCAGTCTGCTCGCGGTGCTCGGCGATCGTGGCGGGGGCATCGAGGACATTCCTCTGGCCCTGTAGATCCGCTGCAGCCTGTGCCGCGTGCCTCGCCGTGACGAGAGCAGGGGCGAGAGGATCGCCCTTGTCGAACTCGTCTTCCCACCATGGATCGTCGAGGGCGTCGGCGACTCGCTGCAGGAAGGACTTCGGAGGGTTCGGGAAGCCGGAGGCCGTTAGCGCGGCGCAGGGCCCGTTGTCCTTGCCGTGCAGTTTGCCGAAGATCGCGCACGCCTTCTCATGTGCCTGGAGCATCTCGTCCCGATCAACGAGGCCGTCCGCGAACGACTCGGCCTTCCGCACCGCGTCGCGAAACTCCTGGTGCTCGAGGCTCGACCAGACCCGCTGACAGCAGGCCACCGCGAAGAGTCGCACCTTGCGATCGCTTGCCTTGCGCCGGAGGAACTCGAGCATCGGCTGCGGATTGGTACAGGCCAGCCATTCGGCTTCGGTCATGGGCGTTCCCAATCTGGCAGTTAGCCATTCCTTGTTCATCAGTCCTTGACCGCATAACGCCAGCTTCAGCGGCGGCACCGAGCAACGCGAGGGGCTGTCCGCTGGAAGCTGAAGTTCGACGCCCACCTGATCTTCGCTGATTTCATTGGCGCGGCCTACCGTATGACCTCATCCGCCCTCGACAGCAGCTGCTGCGGGATCGTGAGCCCGATGGACCTCGCGGCCTTGAGGTTAATCACAAGATCGAACTTTGTCGGCTGCTCGACCGGCAGGTCAGCGGGCTTGGCGCCCTTCAGGATCTTGTCGACGAAAGCCGCCGCGCGTCGGTAGGCCGCGATGAGATCCGTGCTATAGGAGATCAGCCCGCCGGCCTCGACATAAAATCGGAGTCCATACATCGCAGGGAGGCGGCTCCTGGCAGCCAGGTCCGCGATTCGCTGGGCGTGCGGGTCCTGGACCACGCCCGTGAACACGAGCAGGGCCCCGGCGCGCGCGGCGGTCGCCGCCTTGAGAGCTCCCTCGATCTGGCTGGCATCTCGAATCTCCAGCGAGATCAGCTTCCACCTCCGTTCCGTGGCTGCGGATTCGGCTGCCTGCCAAGACAGGCGGTCGGCCCGCGGATCCCAGAGGACCGCGACCGGCGCCGCGCCGGGGACGAGCTCCTTGAGTAGCTCGAGTCGCTTCCCGACCAGTTCTTGCGTCTGAGTGCTCAGTCCCGTGAAGTTCCCGCCCGGGCGACCGAGGCTCTGGACGTACCCTTGGGACACCGGATCGCCGGCGCCCGTCATGACGACGGGGATCGTCGAGGTTGCCTGCTTGAGCACGGCAAGCGTTGGCCCCGGGGCGACGATCACGTCAACCTGGAGACGGACCAGCTCGCCTACCAGGTTGGGCAAGCGCTCCGGCCTCCCCCCCGCCCCACGCGGCTCGGTTACGAAATGCTCTCCGTACACGTAACCGAGTTCGCGCAGTCCTTGTACCAGTGCGTTGACGGATGGCTGCCGGGGCTGGGGCCCGACCAGGTCGGAGGTCATGGCGATATGACTCAGGACCCCGATCCGGTAGACCTTGCGCTCGGGCTGGGCGGGAGCGAGGCGGGGCACCGCTAGGATCCCGAGGGCAAGTTTGCCGATGAAGCTACGTCGGTCCATCAGTCGATCACATCCTCCGCTCAGGAGCGATCCCGGCATCGGGCGGCCGCGACATGCTGGATCCTTCGCCGGTGCGGCGAACGCCCGCGGTGAGCAGCCGCGGCGAGCGAATGCGAGCCAGCGGGCTGCTCCAGTGATGTTAGAGAGCCACGTCATGACGTCGCCTGCTCTTCAGCGTAGAAGCGTAGCGGTCCGGCGAGATGATCCAGCAACTCGGTGGGGATCGTGTCTCTACTCAACAGGCCCGTCGTGATCGCGAAAGCGACGGCCATTTCCAGATGGGCAGTGTTATAGCGGACCCACAGATCTCGCGCCGGACCCTGGTGGAATTTGTGGATGATCTCGCTCAACTCGCCGCTGTCGAGCTCTGCGCGCTCCCATCGCTTAAACGCCTCGGCAACGGGGACGAGTGCCCGCCGCAGCTCCTCTTCGTGCGCGACCGCCGCGTGCTCACGGAGGAGGCGTTTGACTCGCTTTGGCGTCTCAGCCATACGTCGTCTCTCTAGACACTATGACTGCCTCTCGAAGAGGCTGACCTTCGCCTCATCACGCGGGTTAGCCCACGTGGAGGCCAGAGCCGCAGAATGCGCGCGGGCATTCATCACGAGATCGGAGGTCAGCCATGCGACACGGTAGCACACTGTATGTCGGTCTCGACGTTCACAAGGACTCCATTGCCGTTGCCTACGCGATCACAGATGGCCCCTCCGATCCCGTGCACGTGGGCGCGATCGGCACGCGGCAATGCGACATCGACGTCCTCGTCCGCACGATGCAGAGCAAGAGCGCGCCGCTCGTGTTCATCTACGAGGCCGGGCCCTGCGGCTACTGGCTCTACCGCGATCTCACGCGAAAGGCCCTGACGTGCGTCGTCGTCGCCCCCTCCCTGATCCCGCGGAAACCGGGCGATCGCGTGAAGACGGACAAGCGCGACGCCGTGACCCTGGCCCGCCTGGCGCGCTCCGGCGATCTCACGCCCGTCTACGTGCCCGACGTTCCGGACGAAGCCATCCGCGATCTCGCCCGCGCGCGCGAGGACGCGCTCCGCGATCTCAACACTGGCCGCTTCCGGCTGAAGGCGCTGCTCCTGCGCAACGACATCCGCTACGTCGGCCGCGCGAACTGGGGGCCCGAACATGTCCGCTGGCTCGTTCGCCTCGTGCTGCCCACCCCGGCCCAACAGATCGTCTTCCAGGAGTACGTTCGGCCCGTCACCGAACACACCCAGCTTCTGCATCGCCTGGAGGCCGAGCTGCTCGAGCAGGCAAAGCCATGGCGCCTCTATCCGGTGGTCGACGCCCTGCAAGCACTCCGCGGCGTGCAGTTCACGGTGGCGATCACCACCATCGCAGGAGCTCGGCGATCTCACCCGCTTCGACAATCCTCGTCAGCTCATGAGCTATCTCGGGCTCACGCCGAGTGAGTATTCCAGCGGCGACCGGCGCCGGCTCGGCGGAATCACCAAGGCGGGTAATGGCCATGCCCGTCGAGTCCTGATTGAAGCCGCCAAGGCCTATCGCCACCGTGCCAAGGTCTCCGAGCCGATCCAGGCGCGTCAGCAACATCTCCCGGCACCGATTCGCGACATCGCTTGGCGGGCGCAGGTCCGCCTCTGTGGACGATATCGCAAGCTGCTCGCGCGCGGCAAGCACCCGAACACCATCGCCGCCGCCGTCGCGCGCGAGCTGGCGGCCTTCATGTGGGCGATCGCCAGAACGCAGGCGGTGTCCGCGTAGCCGTCGTCGTGCACCAGCCTGGATCAGGAGCGACTTCGATCCTCGGAGGAGACGCAGCCCCGGTGATGGCTGCGACACATCCTCGCGTCTAGACCGAGGCAGGCACCCCGACGGATACAAGTAAGGTGGTAACCAACCCACGAATATCAGCATGATCAACCGTCGTGGTTACTGGCCCCGTCTCTTCCGAGGGTCGATGGTGCACGATTCTAAGGAGACGTCGAGCATCGAACACGAGCATGCGCCTTGACATCGGCAGTCATATCAACGATCACGGTGAGCGGCGCGCGAAGCGCGTCCGCTCCACTGTGAGGTTAGCTGCCGTCCCAAGTGAGGGCACGGACGGTCACGCCTCGTCGACCGTCGGAGGATAGAGGTCCAGTGTCACATCGAGCCCGAGGCCGGTGATACGGGTAAGGAGCGGAGCCGGAAGCGTGAACCCGCCTTGGCCGTTGCCCGAGGAGAAACCAAGAAACAGTTCCGCCGTCACGCCAGGCCGCGCGGCCAACTCTCGCACCGCGTGGCCGCGGCCCTCGAGCCGCGTGATGAACTCGGACAGCTGTTCGTTGAAAGGCAGACCGTTATCCTCCGTGTAGCGGTGGACCCACACGTTTGTCTCGTAGGTGGCATACCGCGGATTGCCACCAGTGTGCTCACCAATCGGGCCCGCTACATCCGGCTTCAGACCGAGCGCACTCGTCACAGCCGCTAGGTCGAGATCGTCCCCCAAGAATCTGAGGCTGACCCTATACCATTTCTGGTCGTCGTCGAGCATAGGTCGTCGCCTGTGCAGCTAACGGCGCAAATCAGCCGCGCCGCGTCTCGGCGTCGGCTGCATTTGTTTGTTAGGGTGGCTCAGTTCCGAGGCGATCCCTACGCTTAGGTGCCACACATAGAACAGCGCTGGGCCTAGCAGGATGGCAGCTCCTCCCAAGAAGAACAACAGGATCGCATTCAACCCCGCACGTCTGCCGCGCACGATCCGGGTCCGAACCGGCACGCGCATCCCAGGCGGCGGCCACTGACCAGACCGTTTCACCTTGATTGCGAGCCGTAGACAGTAAATCGGTATTCCGATGGAAAAAGGGATTGCCATAAGAGCGAAGATTAACAAGTGGTTGACGTACTTCTTCAACGCTTGCACCGGGTCTGTTGCACGCAATGCGGCACTGGGAGACGTCAGATGATTAAGGAGCACGATCAGAAGCACGATGCCGGCACCTGCTAGGACCTTGAGTCTAGTTGCGCGGTCTCCTTCGACAAACTCCCCGATTCCGGGAGGTCGACTTCTGTAAGCACCCTTCTGCCAAATCACAATCTCTAAAATTGTGGTCATAGCGAGGCCGGCACCGACAGCAAACGTGAGCGCGCCTGACTCAGTCCACCCCAGGCGCTCGTGGCCATAAATGGCGACAACGGCACCCATTATTGCGGCGCCAACCGTCAGGAGCCAGACAAGCGTCTCCGTCCTTTCACTAACGCTCAACACTGCGCCACAGGATGGGCATGGCAACATCGTCCAGGGGCCACGCAAGAAGCGGCCCAAGAACCGCCGAAGTGGAATCCTGCTACCACAATTGTCACAGTTGATCATTGGCTAGCTACGACCCTAACGCTCAGGATAACGTGCGGCGCGAAGC
>WNGJ01000378.1_pt1 | contig 82539 bp, 70 predicted proteins | sample 5400611 | NCBI WGS metagenome assembly WNGJ01 (sample SAMN13153375, study PRJNA577476) | soil metagenome | isolation source: 40 cm soil or saprolite under Garry oak tree replicate 1 | place: USA:California | collected 2016-06-15 | reverse complement strand
CCCACGATCGATGCCATATATGGGTAATACACTATTCGGGGCGCAGATGCCAACTCAGCACGCCGTTTGCCCAGGCACGCCTGCTGAGGTCTGCCGCCTCAGCAGCTCAAGATCAACTTATCCCGGAAACTCCGGCTAGAGCTGGCTCCAGAGGGACCATCCGGAAATCCCGGGCGATCAACGCAGCTGAGTTGGGCACGATCGGTGTCGGGCCGGGGGTCGCTCCAGTGGGCACCGCGACTATGCCACTGGAGCTGCTACTGCGGTACTTTGCTGCTGTACGCCACTCAAGGAGGTCGCTCACATTAACGAAAAATTCCTCTGACCTCGGTGGAGCTAAGGGGACTCGAACCCCTGGCCCCCTGCTTGCAAAGCAGGTGCTCTTCCAACTGAGCTATAGCCCCGCGTGACGGCTTCCAAGAGTATCCGCCGGGCCAAGGGTATCCGTGGCGCGCCCAGGGCCGGAACCCGGTCGGCGGCGCCTCCTGGCGGTGGCTCAGGGGATAAGCAGGTCCGGCAGGTCCGCCATGGCGCCGATCATGTGAGTGGCGCCGGCCTTCCGCAGTTTGTCCTCGGTGTGCGGCCCGGTCCGCACCCCTGCGACGATCTGGGCACCAGAACGGCAGCCGGAAAGGACCGCGCTCTCAGTGCCGCCTGCGACGGCGACCTCACGGATGTCGGTGACGCCGAGACGCAGCGCCGCGGTGAGCACCAGGTCAGGCCACGGGCAGCCGCGGGACACGTCGTCCGGGCAAAGGGCGAGGTCGACTCGGTCCCACCAGCCGAGGGTGTCGAAAATCCGGCCGAGCAGCCGACGGCCCATGCTGCCGAACAGGCAGACCCGCAAACCAGCGCCGGTCAGCTTGTCGATCGTCGCCTCGGCTCCGGGCAGTGCCGACACGCCGAGCCGGTCGATGGCCGCGCTGAAGGACCGCTCGAACGCGAGGTTCGTCACCTGCGCGCAGGCCTCGTTGTCGGGAAACATCTGGCGGAAGATGTCGAGGCTGGCCTCGCCGCGCGCGCGGTGGACCTGGACCATGCAGCGCGCATAAGCCGCTGTGCCCGTGACGATCCCCTGAGTGCCGATCGCCTCGGCGAAGGCCCGTTCAACGAAGCCGTCGTCCGCGACCGTCGTGCCGAAAAGCTCAGCGCACACCATCGTCACCGGCGGTGTGCGGCTCACCCGATCGCCTCCCTGACTCAGCGGCATCGCGGCTTTGATCCTCGCCGTGCTGTATGTCCTCTCCGCCCGCCCGGCCGTCGCCGGAGCCGGTGACGGCACGGCAGGCGCGGCGCCCCGCACGAGTGTCAGCTCTCGTCACCCGTCGTGGCCTCGGACCAAAGATCCAGCTCGGCACGGTCGGACTGAACCTTCCTCCAAACAGCGAACACGCCGAGACCGAGGAGCGCAAGGATGAGCAGTTTCTTCACGTGGATCCCTCCACATCGGCAAATTACCTAACGTGCCCGGATCGCGCCGCACCCGGCGCCTTGGGCTGCCAGCAGCCTAGCAAGCCCGCGGCCACCATCGGCCCACGAGAACCGAGCGCTCAGCGCGTTCGGGTCACCCGCGCCTCGGTCCACACGGGTTCATCCACCTCGTACACGGACGCGTCGCCGCCGAAGACAAGAAAGCGGTCGAACGATCGAGCCGAGCACGGCGACTCGCACGTCCAGGTAGTTGTCGGGCTCGTCAAGCAGCAGAACCTCGTCCGGGCCGCGCAGCAGTGCCTCGAGCACGAGGCGCTTCCGCTCGCCGCCCGACAGCGCCGACGTGTCGCGCCAGCGGCACCGTTCGTACGGAACGCCGAGCGCGGCCGTGCAGCAGGCATCCCACAGCACCTCGGCCTCGTAGCCGCCCGCATCCCCCCAGTCGGTGAGTGCCGCGGCGTACGCCATGGCGACGGGCTCGTCGTCGGACTCCATCATGGCGAGCTCGGCCAGGTCCAGCCGCTTGCCCGCCGCCTGGACACGCCGGGGAGCGGCCGACATGAGCAGGTCACGCACACTCGGCTCGTCCGTGCCATCCCGGCCCCCATGGCGCGATACCGCTCGACGAACTGCCGCATGACGCCCAGGCTGCCGCTGCGGCCGACAGTGCCGGTCTGGACGGGAATGTCGCCGAGATCAGCCGCAGCAGCGTCGTCTTGCCCGCGCCGTTGGGCCCCACAAGCGCCCCGGTGACGCCCGCACCGATCCGGAACGACACGTCGTCGAGCAGCACCCTGCCATCCGGCAGCGTGTAGCTGACGTGCGCGACCTCAACATGGCCCACCGCGGCGACCCCCTGTCGCCCGGTGTGCCCGGCGGCCGCGGTTCTGGCCGGCACCGCGAACGAGACGGCCGCGGGCGCGTCACCCTGCGCAGCCGTCAGCAAACAATGATCCCGAACGGCTCCGCGAACATGACACAAGCCTTATATGCGGACACGCGGCCGGCAGCGAGGATGTGGGACGCCGGACCCGGCGAGCCGGGACCTGAGACACCTCTGCGGCAGGGTGATCACCGCGCGAGCCGTTCAGGATCTTGGTCTGTGAGCGGTGCCCAGGTCGTGTTCTGCGTGGTTGTGGGGAGTTTGTCACCATCGCCGGGTTCCGGCGGCACCGGGATCTGACGGCTCAGTGTGCGGTCAGTCTCTGACCAGGACGGTCTTGCCGGTGACCTCGCGGCGGCGCAGCGCGAGCACCGCCTCGGGCGTGGCGCTCCAGTTGCGTGGCGCACCGATCTGCGGCAGCAGCCTGCCCTCCGCGACCAGCAGCACAAGCGCCGCGAGATCCTGGCCGAAGGTTTCCTCGCCCGTGCTGTAGATGAAGAAACCCTCCAGGCGCCCACCTGGGGCGGCGCCCGCGAAGTCGTAGAACGCGATGTCGCTGCGCTGGCCGCTGGCGACACCGTAGGCGGTCACGACGCCACCGCGCGCCAGCCGCCGCACCGCCGCGGTCAGCACCTCACCGCCCACGCCTTCGATCACCAGGTCGAACGGGCCCGCGTCGGCGCCGATCTCGGTGATCACCCTGGCGGCCCCGAGCGCGCTTACCGCGGCCGCCCGTGCTGGCCTGCTGACCTGGGCGGTCACCACGGCGCCAGCGATTCGCGCGAGCTGGACGGCGAACGTTCCCACGCCGCCGCCCGCGCCGGTAATCAGCACACTGCTGCTGAGCAGCGCGCCACCTGTCCGCAGTGTGCGCAGGGCCGTCAGCCCGGAGACGGGCAGCGCGGCCGCCTCGGTGACGGAGACGGAATCTGGCAGGGTTGCTACGCGATGTGACGGTATGGCGACCCGCTCACTCCAGCCGCCCTGATCGGCAATGCCCACGACGCGGGTGCCGACGGGAGGGCCCGTTCCGTCCTCGGCGGCCACGGCGATCACGCCTGCGACGTCCTGGCCCGGGCTCCAGCCATCTGCGCGCCTTTCGATCAGGGCAAGCTCGCCGCGGTTGACCGAGTACGCAGCCACCTCTATGACCACGTCATGCGCGCCCGGCCGCGGTTCGGGCAGTTCGCGCCTGATGATCCCGGCCGGCGCGGCCGGGTCGGTCACATAACCGAGCATGTCTGCACTCCCAGGTCTGTCGGGCACGCCGGATCGCGCCGACACTCGCAGTATTCCCGGCTGGCGGTCAGGTGACCGCGCCAACCTCGTGGGCCTGAGGAGGCGTTGATTCGAGTAGCCGACCGCAACCACACATTGTGGGGTTCCTGGGGGCGCCGCCCCCAGGCAAATCAAGGTTGCGGGAAACCGACCGGAGGTCAGCGGACAGCTTGAAGAGAGTGCCTGCAGCACGACCCCGCCCACTGGGGGCACCACGCGGTTTCGGATGCGGCACTCTCCGGTCTTTTCACGCGGAGTGCAGACGGGGCCGGGCCCGCAGGCCAGGTGGGGATGCATCAGCTGCGGGACCTGTCGAACGGCTGCAGGCATGTCCCGTTGATCGCGGTCCCGCCCATGATCGCGGTCCCTCACCCGCACATGGTGCGGGTGAGGGACCGGGATCATGAAGTTCTCAGAATATGAAAAGATCAATCTCGTATTCTGAGACACATATCAGCCGGGCCGCGGGCAGCCAGCGCACTCATCGACGCCATCTATCAACCGTGCTGCCCGCGCACCCCTGCCCGCTGGCCACCGCCCCGCGGTGACCGCAGGCCACCCGGGGACGGCAGGCCATCCGCGCACCAGCGCCACCCGCCGCCGACCCACCCGGCCACCACCCGCACGGCCACGCCCCATCTCGCCGGACCCCGGCATACGCGGCACAGTGCGATACCCCTGCGGGACCAACACCTTGGCGGCACACGGCATGTACCGCCGAGATCAGACCCGCATGTTGATCACCTACGGGTCCTGGAGCGACGTGCAGCGGGGGCGAGGTCTTGTGACAGTAGACGGCTGGAAAGCTGACCGGGGATCAGCGAACAGCTTGTGTATGCTACTCACATTCTCCCAAAGTTCTCCCATGGGACGCGAAAAGCCCCTCCCCGGGAGACCGGAAAGGGGCTCTGACCTGCGTGGGCCTGGATGGACTTGAACCATCGGCCTCGTCCTTATCAGGGACGCGCTCTAACCGACTGAGCTACAGGCCCTTGCGCACCGAACGCTGGTGAAGATTACCGCATCCGGCGGGTGAGGGAGAAACGGGGTTCCCTGCCAGGATAGCTGAGCCAGGGCAAGGCAAGGCTGAGCCAGGGCAAGGCTCGGGGGGACGTGCCGGTGGCGGCACAAGGATCAGCGCTCGGCTTTGTGATCGCGGGGTGGTGGCACTGCGAGGCGGGCACCGTGGCCCCGGGCCAAACCATCGGGACCGGCGGCCGAAGGGCGTTACTCGGTCTCCCGCAGGGTTACCTCGACGCCGCCGACCAGATCGGAAGCGACGTTGTACAGGACCGCGCCCACCGTCGAGATAGCGGTAATCAAGACCACGTTGACGGCGCCGATCAGTCCTGCGTAGCCCAGGATCCGCGAGGCCGAGAACCACGTCGCGGCGTTTACCCCGCTCGATCCCTGGCCCGACGTCACGGTCGAGATGGTCTTCTGCAGCGAGTCGAAGACGCCGAGGCCGGCGAGGGCGCCGTAGAGCACAGCCACGGCGACAAACAGCACGATGAAAAACACCAGGGAGATCACAAAGCTGAACTTCATGACCGACCACGGTTCGATCCGCACGACCGCCAACTGCGCGCGGCGTGGCGCCTTTGCCTGGCCCGCACCTGGCTGCGCACGGCCGGTCTGCTGCGGCCGCGGCGGACGGCCCTTGGTGCCGGCCGCCCCCGTCGCACCCGCGGGATCGAGCCAGCCGGCGGGCGGTCCGCCGGGCAGTCCAGCGGGCCCCGCAGGGCCAGGGGGCCGCATGCCGACGGGCGGCGCGACTGCGGCACCCCCAGGAACAGCACCACCGGTGCCGCCCCGCGAAGCGGGTCCTGGCATTGGGGCGCCCGGACCCGCGGCACCGGGACCCGCGGTGCCCGGAGCCGCGGCACCGGGCAGGATTCCCGCGCCCGGACCGGCCGCGGCGGACGGTGCGGGCCGCGCGTTGATCTGCACCGGTTCGCCCGCGGGCGGAATCGGAATACCGGGCGGCGGCGTAACAGGGCCGAACGGCGTCGTCGCGGCGAACGCAGCCGATGTGCCCAACAGCCCTGGCTGGTCCGGCTGCGCGGCCGGAGCAGGAAAATCCACCCCGGAGGACCGCGTGGACGGCCACGGGCCAGGTGGTGACGGCTCCACCGCAGGCCCCGCCGGGGCCGGACCGGCCGGCGGCCCCACTGGAGGCCCGGCCGGCGGCCCCACCGCGGGCGCGGAGGGCGCAGGCCGCTCGGTAGCGGGCAGGCCGGGCATCGGTCGCGACCGGTTTGACGAGGGCGACCCGATCATGTCTGCAGGCAGGGGGGGCACCGGCCCGGCCGGACGGTCCAGGCCGGATCTGGGTGGATCTTGTGCCCATCGCCCCGACGATGTGCGGCCATCCACGCTGACCTCCTCCGGGGAACCCGGCTTGCGGGCGGCCACGTCGGCTTCCCGCACCCAGGCGGGCACCTCGGCGCCACCGCGTCCCGATCTCAACTTTTCCCCGGACAGCCGAGGATCCACCTGGTTAGCCCCATTCTGGGACCTGATTGTGTCCTTGCGGTCTAGCGTCGCCTCCGAAGCGTCCTTAGCCGGTAGCACAGCGTCCTGCGCGGCCCGCTCATCGGCGGCGGCCACCTGCGCCTCGTCGTTTTCCGATCGTGCGGCTTCGTTTCCCCACCGAGCGGTCTCACCAGCCTGCCGCGCAGTGTCACCAGCCTGCCGCGCAGTGTCACCAGCCTGCCGCGCGGAGGGGTCCTGCTCCTGCACCTTGGCGGTCACCTTGCCCAACGCACTCGCGTCGTCGGCCGCTGCCACGGTGCGCGCCCCGGTGGCTGGGCGCGCCCTGACGAAACGCCCGCTGGCGTCGCGCGCCGGGCGATTGCGCACCGCGGGGCCGTCAGCGCCGCCGCCTCGCGGACCACTCCCCGGCGCCGAACCATCGCGGGGGGCCGCGGCGCCATCACTGCTCACCGCACCGGCCGTGGCTGCGTCGTCATCCGGACGGCTGCCCCAGCCGTGAGCCTGGTCACCGTTCTCCGGAGAAGTCACCGGTCAGTCTCCCTCCGCACCGCGGACTCGGTCGGTGGCGGATCCGCGGAATCAGTCGGTTTCTGCGGGTTCACTACCACCGGAAGCGGAGTCGTCGGCCACATCGCCGCCGTCTTCGTCCAGGGACTCTGCGTTCCTGGCGATTGCCACGACACTGTCGCCGGGTGCGAGGTTCATCAAGCGGACCCCCATTGTCTGGCGGCCTGACTGCTTGATCTCGCCTGCCCTGGTACGGATCACTCCTCCCGCCGACGTAATCGCGAACACCTCGTCATCCGGCCGCACCATGAGGGCGCCAACCAGGCCGCCGCGTGCATCGACGATCTTCGCGGTCAGTACGCCCTTTCCGCCTCGCTTCTGGACAGGATACTGGTTTGCGGGCGTCCGCTTTGCGAAGCCTCCCTCCGTTGCGACGAGCACGTCCTCGCTGTCGGCCACCACATGAGTGCTCAGCAGCTCGTCGCCGTCAACGAAACGCATCCCGATGACGCCGCTGGTCGCACGGCCCATCGGGCGCAGCGCCTCATCGCTGGCGTGGAACCGGATGGCCTGCGCGCGCCGACTGACCAGCAGCAGATCGTCTTCCGGGTCCACCAGCCTCGCGGAGATAACCTCGTCATCGTCACGCAGGTTGATCGCGATGATGCCGCCCGACCGGGGGGAGTCGAACTCGGTCAGCCGTGACTTCTTCACCAGCCCGCCACGGGTGGCGAGCAGCAGGTACGGCGCGATCTCGTAGTCACGCAGGTCGAGCACCTCGGCGATGTGCTCGTCCGGCTGGAAGGCGAGCAGGTTGGCCACGTGCTGGCCGCGGGCGTCGCGTGCCGCCTCGGGAAGCTCGTATGCCTTGGCGCGGTAGACCCGTCCCTTGTTGGTGAAGAACAGGATCCAGTGGTGGGTGGTGGTAACGAAGAAGTGCTCGACGATGTCATCCTGGCGCAGTTGCGCACCGCGCACTCCCTTGCCGCCGCGCCGCTGTGCGCGGTAGAGGTCGCTCTTGGTGCGCTTCGCGTATCCGCCGCGGGTGATCGTGACGACGACATCCTCTTCGGCGATCAGGTCTTCCATCGACATGTCGCCGTCGTACGGGATGATCTTCGTCCGGCGGTCGTCCCCGTACTTGTCGACGATCTCGTCGAGCTCGTCGCCGACGATCTGCCGCTGGCGGGACGGGGAGGCGAGGATGCCGGTGTAGTCGGCGATCTGCGTCATCAGCTCGTCGTACTCGTCGACCAGCGCCTGGCGCTCGAGGGCGGCGAGCTTGCGCAACTGCATGTCGAGGATCGCGCGCGCCTGGATCTCGTCGATTTCGAGGAGGTCGATCAGGCCCTGCTGCGCTTCGGCCGCCGACGCGCTCGCCCGGATGAGGGCGATCACCTCGTCGATCCGGTCGATCGCCTTGAGCAGCGCGCGCAGGATGTGCGCCCGTTCTTCGGCCTTGCGCAGCAGGTAACGCGTCCGGCGGACGACGACGTCGATCTGGTGTGCCACCCAGTGCGTGATGAACTGGTCCAGGCGCAGCGTCCGCGGCACACCGTCGACCAGCGCGAGCATGTTGGCGCCGAACGTCTCCTGCAGTTGCGTGTGCTTGTACAGGTTGTTCAGCACGACCTTGGCGACGGCGTCCCGCTTGAGCACGATCACCAGCCGCTGCCCCGTGCGGCCGCTCGTCTCGTCCCGTACGTCGGCGATTCCGGTCACCCGCCCGTCCTTGACGAGCTCAGCGATCTTCAGTGCCAGGTTGTCGGGGTTCACCTGGTAGGGAAGCTCGGTGACGACCAGGTTGGCACGCCCCTTGACGTCTTCCTCCACCTCCACGACGGCGCGCATGGTGATCGAGCCGCGCCCGGTACGGTAGGCCTCCTCGATGCCGCGGCGGCCGACGATCAGCCCGTGGGTGGGGAAGTCCGGGCCCTTTATCCGCTCGATCAGCGCGTTGAGCAGCCTCTCCCTGGCCGTGACGGCCGCGTCCGGCGTGTCGCCGGGGCGTTCGAGCTCGTCGAAGTTGTCCAGGTACCAGTGCACGCTGGCCGCGATCTCGCGCAGGTTGTGCGGCGGGATGTTGGTGGCCATGCCGACCGCGATTCCGGCGGAACCGTTCACAAGGAGGTTCGGGAACCGCGATGGCAGCACGACGGGCTCGGTGGAGCGGCCATCGTAGTTCAGCCGGAAGTCGACGGTCTCCTTGTCGATGTCGCGCAGCATCTCCATGGCGAGCGGCGCGAGCCTGCACTCGGTGTACCGCATCGCCGCGGGTGGGTCGTTGCCCGGCGAGCCGAAGTTGCCCTGCCCGTCGATCAGCGGCATCCGCATGGACCACGGCTGGGCGAGGCGGACAAGCGCGTCGTAGATCGCCGAGTCGCCGTGCGGGTGATACTGCCCCATGACGTCACCGACCACGCGCGAGCACTTGAAATACCCGCGCTCGGGCCGGTAGCCGCCGTCGTACATGGCATAAAGCACCCGGGTGTGCACCGGTTTGAGACCGTCGCGGACGTCCGGCAGCGCCCGGCCGACGATAACCGACATCGCGTAGTCGATGTAGCTGCGCTGCATCTCCATCTGGATGTCGACCGGCTCGACGCGCCCGCCTTCTGGGACCTCCGCGCCGGGTGCTGCTACGTCCGTCACTCTCTTTCCTTTCCCGGATTTCAATTGGCCGCCTTAACGGCTGCGCCCGCGGATCCGCCCGCTGCGCTGCGGAGCCGCGGGGGTCTCCCGGCCGCCGCGCCAGCCGTTTGCCGCCTGGGCGGTCCCTTAGATACCTAGATATCGAGGAATCTGACATCCTTGGCGTTGCGCTGGATGAACGCGCGCCTGGACTCCACGTCCTCGCCCATCAGGACGCTGAACAGTTCGTCCGCCTGCGCGGCGTCGTCCAGGGTGACCTGGAGCAGCACCCGCCTGGCCGGGTTCATGGTGGTCTCCCACAGTTCGGTGGGGTTCATCTCACCAAGACCCTTGAACCGCTGCACCCCATCGCGTGGCCCCGGGTCCCTGCGGCCCGCGGCGATGCCCGCCGCGATCACTGAGTCCCGCTCCGCGTCCGAATAGGCGTACTCGGGCTCGGCGCCCCGCCCGTCCCACTTGATCTTGTAGAGCGGCGGCTGGGCCAGGTAGACATGGCCCGCCTCGATCAGCGGCTTCATGAACCGGAACAGCAGTGTCAGCAGCAGCGTCCGGATGTGCTGGCCGTCCACATCCGCGTCGGCCATCAAGATGATCTTGTGGTAGCGCAGCTTGGAAATGTCGAATTCGTCGTGGATTCCCGTGCCAAGCGCGGTGATCATCGCCTGGACCTCGTTGTTGCGCAGCACCCGGTCGATGCGGGCCTTCTCGACATTCAGGATCTTGCCCCTGATCGGCAGGATCGCCTGGAAAAGCGGGTCGCGGCCGCCCTTGGCCGAGCCACCCGCCGAGTCACCCTCGACGACGTAGATCTCGGTCTTGGCCGGGTCGGTCGACTGGCAGTCGGCGAGTTTGCCCGGCAGCGACGTGGACTCGAGCAGGCTCTTGCGGCGGGTCAGATCACGGGCCTGCCTGGCTGCGATCCTGGCGCGCGCCGCCTGGGTCGCCTTGGTGATGACCTCTTTGGCCTCGCCGGGGTTGCGGTCCAGCCAGTCGCGCAGGTGCTCGTTGACCACCCGCTGGACGAACGACTTGGCCTCGGTGTTGCCGAGCTTGGTCTTGGTCTGGCCCTCGAACTGGGGCTCGGCAAGCTTGATCGAGACGATCGCGGTGAGGCCCTCCCGCACGTCCTCACCGCTGAGGTTCTCGTCCTTCTCCCGCAACAGCTTCTGCTCGCGCGCGTACCTGTTGATGATCGACGTGAGCGCGGCGCGGAAACCCTCCTCGTGCGTGCCGCCCTCGGCGGTGTTGATCGTGTTGGCGAAGGTATGGACCGACTCCGAGTAGCTGCCCGTCCACTGCATCGCGATCTCGACCGCGATACCCTGACCGTCCTCGGCGAACTCGATCACGGAACCGTGCACCGGTTCCTTGGTCGCGTTCAGGTACCGGACGAAGTCCGCGATCCCGCCGTCGTACTTGTAGGCGACGACGTGCGGCGAGCCGTTCATGTGATCAGGCCGCTCGTCGGTGAGGGTGATCGCCAGGCCCCGGTTGAGGAACGCCATCTCCTGCAGCCGCCGCGACAGGGTCTCGAAGTTCCACGCCGTGGTCTCGAACACCGACTCGTCCGGCCAGAATGTGATCGCCGTGCCTGTCTCGTCCGTGGGCTCGCCCTTGACAAGGGGCCCCGTCGGCTGGCCGATGTGATAGGACTGCCGCCAGGCGAAGCCGTCCCTGCGGACCTCCGCGTCCAGGCGCGAGGCCAGGGCGTTGACCACGGAGACACCGACGCCGTGCAGGCCGCCGGAGACGGCGTAGGACTTGCCGTCGAACTTGCCGCCGGCGTGCAGGGTGGTCAGCACGACCTCGACCGCCGGCCGCTTTTCCACCGGGTGCAGGTCGACCGGAATGCCCCGGCCGTTGTCGACCACCCGGACGCCGCCGTCCGCGAGCAGCGTCACATCTATGCGGTCGGAGTAGCCCGCGAGGGCCTCGTCGACCGAGTTGTCCACAACCTCATACACCAGGTGGTGCAGGCCGCGCTCCCCGGTCGAGCCAATGTACATGCCGGGGCGCTTACGGACCGCCTCGAGTCCTTCGAGGACCGTGATCGAGCGTGCGTCGTAGGACAAGTGGGAACTCCTCCTGCCGGGGCTCCTCTTCCTGAGGATGGGCGCCGCGGTGCCCAGCGCGATTTGCCCGCCTTGTGCTTGGCCTTCCGTGCCGGCCTTCGTGCCGGTCCCTGCTGGCCTTCCTTTGCCGGTCCTCCTGGGGCTTGCCCTGCCGGACATTGCTCCTGTGGCCCGCTCACCGCGCTTTGCGCGCGCTGCTCGCGGGACTCGACTGCTGGCTTGCCCGTCGCGCGCGCGTGCGCGCGGCGTTCGCGGTGGGTCAACCTCTCCCGGGGCGCATAACCATGTTACCTGGCAGAAGCACCTTGCTGGGCCAGTAACGGGCCGCTCTGTGACCTCTTTACGCGCCTGGGGCGCTCATTAACGGCCGAACGGCCCGAGCGTGAACCCCCCTACCCGGCGCCCGAGTCAGTCAGCCGTACGTGTCACGTGGCCCGCGCTCATCGCGCACCCGCCAGCCGCCGCGGCGCGACCACGACTCACCCCCCGGCCCGCGGACGCGCACCCGCCGGACGGTCCCGTCACCGAGCTCGCCGTTGAGCCGCCGCACCAGCTGATCGGCAAGCAGCCGGAGCTGCGTCGCCCACGCCGTGGAGTCCGCCACGACCACGAGCTCGCCGTCGGCGAAACTCTCCGGCCGCGCATGCGCCGCAAGGTCGGCGCCGACGATCTGCGCCCAGCGGCCGAACGCGCCGCCGACCGCCGCACGCTGCCGCCAGCCCTGGTCGGCAAGAAGCCCGTCGATGGCGTGATCGAGCCGCTGCGGGTCGTCGCGGCGCTGGCGGGCCGCACTGCGCAGCCCGGTATCACCGCGCAGCCGTTCGGTATCATCTGCCGTCACCTGATCATCGCCGCGCGCCGCGCCCCCGGGCGCCCCGGGGCGCACGCCCCGCGCCGCGGCGTCCGCCCGGGCCGCGGCGAGTGCACGGCGCGCACGCTCAAGTCCGTCACTCCGGCCGTCATTGGGCACGCAGCACCTCCCCGTCACGGATCGTGAACCTGGCGCCGGCCAGGGTGCCGGGCACGTCGGCGGCGGCCGCGGCGGTCACCAGTGCCTGCTCGGCCGTGACGGCAAGCTCGGCCAGCCGTTCCCTGCGGCCGGGGTCGAGCTCGGCGAACACGTCGTCGAGCAGCAGCACGGGATCCTCGCCCTCGGCGCGCAGCAGGTCATAGCTGGCGAGCCGGAGGGCGAGGGCGAGCGACCATGACTCGCCGTGACTGGCGTAACCGCGGGTGGGCAGCTCCCCGATGCTGAGCTCGAGCTCGTCCCGGTGCGGGCCGGTCAGGCAAACCCCGCGGTCGAGCTCCGCGGTGCGGGACTTGGCGAGCGCGTCACGCAGGGCGCCGGCCAGCAGTTCCCGGTCCGGTGCGTACCCATCGGCACTGCGGCCGGCCGCGGCCGGTCCCTGGCCGGGGCGGGGCGCGGCTGTCGCGGTGTCGCCCGCACGGGGGCCGCTGCCGCCTGCCCCGCCACCATGGTGACTGCCGTCGTCGTTGCGGTCGCCGCCGAACGAGGCGCGGTAACGGATCCCTACCTGTGCGTCGCAGTCGGCCAGCCGCGCGTAGGCGGCGGCCACGAGCGGGCGCAGCCGGGCCACCAGTTCCAGCCGCCCGGCCAGCAGTTCGGCCCCGGCGACCGCGAGGTGCTCGTCCCAGGTGTCAAGCGTGGCGAGCAGTCCCGCGGGCGGCTGCCGCCCGCCGTCGCCAGCGCGCGGCTCTTGTTCGCCGTCCTCGATGCGGCCGCCATCCCCGTGCGCGCTGTGCACGCTGCGCCTTGTCCCGCGCGACCCCGCCGGCCCCGCCGACTTCAGCAGCGCCGTCCGTTGCCTGACGACGCGCTCGTAGTCCGCGCGGATCGCGGCGAAACGCGGCGACCGGGTGACGAGAAGATCGTCGAGGAACCGCCGCCGCTCTGCGGGATCTCCTTTGACCAGGGCGAGATCCTCGGGTGCGAACAGCACAGTGCGCAGGGCGCCGATGACCTGCCGGGGCTGGCGCACCGCGGTCCTGTTAAGCCTGGCCCGGTTCGCGCGGCCCGGATTGATCTCCAGTTCCACGAGCGTCCGAGCGGCCGCGGAGTCGATCTGGACCCGCACGATCGCCCGCTCGGCGCCCCGCCGCACCAGTGGCGCGTCGGCCGAGGTGCGGTGGCTGCCGAGCGTGGCGGCGTAGCCGACCGCCTCCACGAGATTGGTCTTGCCATGGCCGTTCGGCCCTATGAAGCCGGTTACTCCAGGGCCGAGTTGCAGATCCAGAGCCGGGTAGGAGCGGAAGTCCGTAAGCGCGATCCGCGACACGTGCACGCTAGGAGGCTACGTCCCCACCGCTGCTCGTGCAGCAGCGGCGCGCGTTGCGCCTAGCCCGCGAGCCTGATCGGCATCAGCAGGTACCTGTAGTCCGGCTCACCGGGATTCTCACCCGCGGGCTTGCCAGTGATCACGGCGGGCTTGGTCGGTATCGTGAACGAGATTCGCGCGGTGTCGGAATCGATCGCGGTGAGCCCGTCGAGCAGGTACTGCGGGTTGAACGCGATCTGGATGTCGTCGCCGTCGAGCGATGCCTCGAGCGCCTCGACGGCCTGCGCCTCGTCGCCCGTACCAGCCTCGAGCACCAACTGGCCGGCGGAGAATGCGAGCCGCACCGGTGTGCTGCGTTCGGCCACCAGGGACACGCGCTTGACGGACTCGACGAACGCCGCCGTCTGCAACTCCGCGACGGCGTTGACCTGATCGGGCAGCAAGGAGCGGAACTTGGGGAACTCGCCGTCCAGCAGGCGCGTGGTGGTGCGGCGGCCGCCTCCCTCGAAACCGATCATCCCCTCGCCCGCCGTGATTTCGGCGCCGGCCTGGCCAGGCAGCCCGAGGGCGATGGAGACCTCCGCGCCCGAGGTGAGCGAGCGGGCCGTGTCTGCGAGCGTCCGCGCGGGCACCAGGGCGGTCGCGCTGATGCCCTCCTGCAGTGGGTTCCAGCGCAGTTCGCGCACGGCGAGCCGGTACCTGTCCGTGGCGGCAAGCGTGATGGTGTCGCCCTCGATCTCGACCCGGACACCGGTGAGCACCGGCAGCGTCTCATCGCGGCCTGCCGCGACCGCCACCTGGGCCACCGCGGCCGCGAAGACGTCGCTTTCGGCCGAGCCCGTCGAAGGCGGCATCTGTGGCAGCGACGGGTAGTCCTCCACTGGCATCGTAAGCAGGGTGAAAGTCGCGCTGCCGCAGCTCAGCACGACTTTCGAACCATCCGTGCCCACCTCGACCGGGCGGTCGGGCAGGCTCCGGGTGATCTCGGCGAGCAGGCGGCCGGACACCAGGGCGGTGCCCGGTTCCGCCGTTGTCACCGGAAGGCTCACCTCGGCGGAGACCTCGTAGTCGAAGCTTGACACGCTGAGCGCGTCATCCGCCTGCATGCGGATTCCGGCCAGCACTGGAACGGACGGCCGGGACGGCAGGGTGCGTGCGGTCCAAGCCACCGCATCGGCGAGCACGTCGCGATCAACCCGGAACCTCACTTGGAGCCGCCTCCTGATTCGGTGTGTGTCATCACGCTCTCCGCTGGGTAGCACTGCCGCGGGAGGTCAAGGGGCCCGCCCCACGCAGGCCCTGACCGCGCCCGTTCGTGTGCGCCGTTCCTTGCGCGCCCGCCGCTGCGGCGCCGCCGCGGGAGTGGCCGCCGGGCGGTGCCGTCTTGCGATGGCGCTTGACGGGGAAGGCGCCCGGCTGGCGCGCGGGTTTACTGGTGACTGCTTGATAGATATAAGAATCGTCATAGTGATAGGGACGGTGGAAACTGGGGACGACGGCCGTTGCCCCAGGTCGGCCGCCATTTTGATGTCCACAGGGGCGGTGCGCGAAGGCGTGCGCGCCAGCGGCGGGCTGGGGATAGCCGCCCGGGGTGATTGCGGCGGCCACATCTTTTCCCCCGTCTGTCCCGACGTAATCCACAGGCTTATCCCCAGCCTGTGTGTACCGATTGTGGCGCCGTTGATGCGCTTGCCGATGGTTGCCTGCCGCCATTGCCGTCGCGCCGGGCGGGGGCGGGATCGATCTCATCAGTTCGACCGGGCCTGCTGCTTGATCCGGTTGGTCAGTTCGGTCACCTGATTGTAGATGGACCTTCGCTCCGCCATCAGAGAGCGGATCTTCCGGTCGGCGTGCATGACCGTGGTGTGGTCACGGCCACCGAACTGCTGGCCGATCTTCGGCAGGGACAGGTCGGTGAGTTCGCGGCACAGGTACATCGCGATCTGGCGGGCGGTGACGAGCACCCTTGAGCGCGACGTGCCGCACAGATCGTCGATGGACAGGCCGAAATAGGACGCGGTCTGGCCCATGATGGTGGTCGCGGTGATCTCGGGACCCTGTGCCTCGGGAATGAGGTCCTTCAGCACGATCTCGGCGAGTTGCAGGTCCACGGACTGGCGGTTGAGGCTGGCGAACGCGGTGACGCGAATCAGCGCGCCCTCGAGTTCACGGATGTTGGTCGAGATCCGGCTCGCGATGTACTCGAGGACCTCAGGAGGGGCGTTCAGGCCTTCCTGGATGGCCTTCTTGCGCAGGATCGCGATTCGCGTCTCAAGCTCGGGGGGCTGCACGTCGGTGAGAAGGCCCCACTCGAACCGGCTGCGCAGCCTGTCCTCGAGCGTGACGAGCCGCTTGGGCGCCCGGTCACTGGAGATCACGATCTGTTTGCTCGCGTTGTGCAGAGTGTTGAAGGTGTGGAAGAACTCCTCCTGTGTGCCTTCTTTTTTCTCCAGGAACTGGATGTCGTCGACCAGGAGGACGTCGACGTCGCGGTACCGGCGCCTGAAGCCGTCCTGCTTGCCGTCTCTGATCATGTTGATGAAGTCGTTGGTGAACTCCTCCGAGCTGACGTACCTGACCCTGGCCCCGGCGTAGAGACTCTGCGCGTAGTGACCGATCGCATGCAGCAGGTGGGTCTTTCCGAGACCGGAGTCGCCGTAGACGAACAGCGGGTTGTAGGCCTTGGCCGGGGCCTCGGCGACCGCGACGGCGGCCGCGTGCGCGAAACGGTTGCTTGATCCGATCACGAAGGTCTCGAAGGTGTACTTGGGATTCAGCCGGGCTTGCGCGGGCCGGGCGCTGGCTTGCCTGGCCTGCGCGGCAGCCCCGGCCGGGCCCAGGTTGCCATGATCGGTCAGGGCGGGCGGGTCGAAGTGGCCGGCCGGATCGTGCTGCCTGAGGTGGCGCTGGTCCGGTGGGCCGAGGTGACGCTGCTCGCCGTGAGATCCGGGCAGGCCGGTGAGGTGGTCCGCGCTGCCGCGATCGATGGGGCGACCTGCCATTGGCTCGTCCTGGCGCGCTCCGTCCCGCGGCAGGCTCATTTGTGCGGGCAGCACGGGCTCGGTGTCCGCCGCGGCCGGGTCGACGGTCACGGCCAGCTGGATGTTACGGCCGAGCTCCCTGGACAGCGCGTGGGTGACGAGGGTGCGCAGGCGGGTTTCCAGTTGCTCCTTCGCGAACTCGTTGGGGGTTGCGATGAGAGCGGTGTTCTCGACCAGGCCAAGGGGCCTGGTGAGGTTGAGCCAGGCCCGCTGGTGCGCCTCGAGCTGGATATCCGCGAGGCCCGCAAGCGACCGCGCCCACACCTCCGCCAGATCCGGTTCACTCATCGCTGGCCCGCCCCTCCCGCGCCGGCCGTTGCCGGTGCATGCCCGCCAGTCCCGCCTGGTGCTGGGACGCGGTGGTCACCGTTCGCCGTCAGCCGGCGCCACAAGTCGGCGCCTGCGGGCGGTGCCCAGTGGCCCCGGTGCCGGTAGCCCGTGCCCATGGCCCTTGCCCGTCATCCACTGCCGGCCGGTGCCCGCGGTCCACTGCCCCACACGTTGTTCACAGCTTTGTCCACAGCTTGTGCACGGCAGCCATGGTGACGGCCGTGGCTGCGGCCGGTCGCCCCGCCGCGTCCTGGTCGGGCGACAGTAACTCCATACGGCGCACGTCTTCAAGCCGTTGTCCACAGCCTAGAGGCGCGAGGTGGGCCGCGTTGGGGAAACCGGCCCTCGGGTTTGACCGGCAGGCGAGCGGGCCGTAACGTACTTAGACCGGGCCGGGATCCGGCTGGGTTCCGCGTGCCCGCTGTGGCTGAAGACAGCGACCGCCTTCGTGTCCCCGATCTGGCGGCGCTTACAGATATGGCGGCCAGGCAAACCGGGCACTGACGCTCACCACTGGCACGGCTCGGCGGTGACCGCTGGGCAACGACCACCCGGGCCGTGAACACGGCACTATGAACACAGTGCCGTTACGACAGCCGTGACCCTTGGCCGCGTGACCATGACCAGACCCTCAGTCTCGCATCTGGAGCCGCAGTGAGTAAGCGCACCTTTCAGCCGAACAACCGCCGCCGGGCGAAGACTCACGGCTTCCGGCTGCGCATGCGAACGCGCGCCGGCCGTGCGATCCTCGCGGCCCGCCGCAGGAAAGGCCGGGCAAGCCTGAGCGCCTGAGCGGGCCGCGGCGAGCAGGAGAGGCTTGCCTGCCTTGCCGCGCACCTTCTCGTGCTTGGGTCAATATCGTGCTTCCCGTTGCGGCCCGGATGAGGCGGCGCCAGGAGTTCGAGCTGGCGGTCCGCCAGGGCAAGCGTGCGAGCACCCGGTTGCTCACCGTTCACCTGCTGGCTGGGGATCACGAAACGGCCCGGGCCGGCGATGGCGCATCACCGAGGATCGGATTCGTCGTCACCCGTGCGGTCGGGGGGGCAGTGGTCAGAAATCGTCTCAGACGGCGTCTTCGTGAGGCAGCCCGGATGCGCACCGGATTGCTGCCAGCGGGTAGCCTGCTAGTCATCCGTGCCAATCCCCGGGCAGCGGACGCACGCCAGCGAGATCTCGCCGCCGAACTCGATCTGGTACTCGGCAGGTTGCTTCGGCGGCAGGTTAGGGCGTGACATCGGCGATGAGCGCGCGACACGCCACGGACGAGGCGAGACCGGATGCGGCGCCGACGTGGGCGGCGTGGCTGCTCATGCAGCCGGTCATCGCGTACCGCCGGTTTGCCGGCCCGTTGATCGCGCCACGGTGCAGGTTCGAGCCGTCGTGTAGCACCTATGCGCTTGAAGCGTTGCGCCGGCACGGCGCGCTCCGTGGCTCGTGGCTCGCGGTCCGCAGGATTGGCCGTTGCCATCCCTTCCACCGGGGAGGCTACGATCCGGTGCCCGGCGGGGAGGTAGCCGCCGCCCGGGGCGGGGAGCGCGAAGCGCGCGAAGCGCTGAGGGTGCCGATGAAAGCGAAAGGGAGCTAGGCGTGCAGCACACCATCGCCTCGGCGAGCCTCAATCCGTTGGGGCTGCTTGACTGGCTGTACGTCGCGGTCGCGTGGGTCATCATGCGCATCCACACGGTGCTTTCGCCGCTGTTCGGTACGGCGAGCGGCTGGACCTGGGGCCTGACGATCGTGCTGCTCACCGTGTTCGTCAGGCTGCTGCTCTTCCCGCTGTTCGTGAAACAGATCCATGCGCAGCGGAAGATGGCCGATCTCGCGCCGAAGGTGCAGGAGATCCGGAAGAAGTACAAGTCCGACAAGCAGAAGATGAACCAGGAGGTGATGAAGCTCTACCAGGAGAACGGCGCGAACCCGCTCGGCGGATGCCTGCCCCTTGTCGCGCAGTTCCCCGTGTTCATCGCCTTGTTCACCGTGCTGCGGGCCATCGCTGGCTGGACACCCGCAGCGGGGAAGCCGAAGTACGGCCTGACCGTCACCGTGGTGGAGTCCGCGCAGAAAGCGCACATTTTGGGCGTCACGGTGGCCACGAGGTTCATCTCGAACGTCAAGGAACTGGCCACGCAGGGGGTCAATCCGGTCACAGCGAAGGCAGTGATCGGAGTTGCCGTGCTCCTCAGCGGCGCGACGACATACCTGACGGTGCGCCAGAGCATGCAGCGCAACCTTGTCGCCGGAGCCACCGCCTCCGACAACCCGATGATGCAGTCGCAGAAGATGATGGCCTATGTCGCGCCTCTTTTCGCGCTCACGGGGCTGTACTGGCAGTTCGGCTTGGTCATGTACTGGCTGACGACAAACTTGTGGACACTGGGCCAGCAGCACTACATCTTCAGCAAGTACCCGCCGCCGGCACCCGCTACATCCGCTGGTGGCCAGGCGGGCGCGGGTCCGGCGGCCGCGGGCGGCGGGGCGAAACGCCCCAGTGGCCGGCCCGGCAAGGGCCCGGCGGTTACCGATAGCGGTGGCCGTGCCAAAGGTGATGGCTCGGGCCGGGGCGGGGCGGCAGGCCCACGCGATGGCCAGGCCCGGCCTGGGCTGGGGAAGCTGCTTCGGCCACGCCCCGAGCCGGAGCCCGAGCCGCCGCCAGTGCAGGAACCCAAGGTTGTGCGTCAGCAACCGGTGCGTCAGTCGCGCAGCAAACGCACGGGTAAACGGTGAAGTCCCCAGGCCTGGATAAGGAGCTTGTTGTGAGCCAATCCGAGACGGTTACTGGCATTCCCGCCGGGATGGTGGGCGCCGAGTCAATCGCCCCGGCGGACCTGGCGGCGGGACCGGCCGCGCCAGATGATTCCGGATCCGGTCTGGGCGACGGGCCAGACGAGGAGGCGGCAGCGAAGGTTGACCTGGCGGCACTGGAGCAGGAGAGCGAGATCGCCGCTGACTATGTCGAAGGCTTGCTGGACATTGCGGATCTCGACGGGGACATCGACATGGACGTCGAAGGAGATCGTGCGCTCGTGTCCGTCGTGGGGGTCACGCTTGATGAGCTCGTCGGCCAGCACGGCGAGGTGCTCGAGGCGCTGCAGGAACTGACGAGGCTGACCGTCCTGCGGCAGACGGGCGAGCGAAGCAGGCTGATGCTCGACGTCGGCGGATATCGGCAGCGGCGGCGGGCGGAGCTTGCCGAGGTCGGCAGGGACGCCGCGGAAGAGGTCAAGCGGACCGGCAAGGCGAAGGCGCTGAGCGCGATGACGCCCTTCGAGCGGAAGATCATCCATGATGCGGTCGCGACGGTCGGCCTGCGCAGTGAGTCCGAGGGCGAGGATCCGGACCGTCACGTCGTGGTACTGCCGGCCGGGGAGTGACGCACCGCGGACCCGATACGCCGAAGCGCTCCGGTGCTGTGGCGGACGCACCCCACATAAGTGCCGCCGGCCGTGACATGGCTCGCCCGGATGCGAGGCCGGCGGCGGCGCCACCAGCCTCCGTGCGCGAAATCTTCGGTGACAGGCTCGGTGTCGTGCAGCGGTACGCCGACCTCTTGGCGGGCCCGGGTACTGGCCGTGGCCTGATAGGGCCGCGTGAGATTGATCGTGTCTGGGAACGGCACATACTGAACTGCGCGGTGGTGGCGGAACTCGTGCCTGCCTCGTGCACACTCGTGGATATCGGCTCTGGAGCGGGCCTGCCGGGAATCGTTCTCGCGATCCTCCGCCCAGATCTGTCGGTAATTTTGGTGGACTCGTTGCTAAGGCGAACGGTCTTTCTTGGTGAGTGTGTGGCAGAGCTTGGCCTGTCCAATGTCGAGGTACACCGCAGCAGAGCTGAAGATCTGGCGGGTAAGCTCCTCGCCGACATTGCGATCGCCCGGGCAGTGGCACCGCTGCACCGGCTTGCCGAATGGGCGGTGCCGCTTGTCCGGCCCGGTGGCACCGTTTTGGCAATCAAAGGTGATCGGGCACGCGAAGAGCTAGCGGAGGCGCAGGGCGTGCTGCGAGCGCTGGGCGTTGTGCGTGCGGAGATTTTGGCGGTCGGCCAGGATAAGGTCGAGGACGAGACCGTGGTTATCCGGATCATCACTGGAGATGCGGCGGGCGGGCGGTCCCGGCGCGGGCGTGGCGGCCGTCAGGAGCTGGCTTGATGTCCTGCCTCCAAGGTCAGTGATTACCGGGTCTGCGGGTAGGAGAGGAGCGCGAGGATGGCGGAGGCACCGGGTCTCGGCTGGCCTGAGTGCTATGCGCTGGATGTGCTTGCGGAGCCCGGCGGCGGTGTGGGCTGGCCTGTTTCACGTGAAACGAATTCGGAGAATACGGTCATGAGGTTGGCTGTGGATGGCATGCCTGTACAGGTGACTGAAAATCCGGTCGCGACGGCTCCAGAGGTGACGGACATTCCCGGTGGCGATGGTGCGGAACAGGCGAACCGGGGCGAGGCAGACCTTGCCGTCCTGGGGAGGCGGTCAGCGGGCGGCTGGCCGCGCCCAGCGTCCTGCCGCATGATCACCATTGCGAACCAAAAGGGTGGTGTGGGCAAGACAACGACAGCGGTGAACCTCGCAGCGGGCCTGGCACAGCACGGTGCCCAGGTGCTCGTAATAGACCTCGACCCGCAAGGAAACGCGTCGACAGCGTTGAATGTGGATCACCATGCGGGGGTTCCATCGATCTACAACGTGCTCGTGGACGATCTGCCGTTGGCATCGATCGTCCGGCAGGCGGAAGAGGTGGGCGGGCTTTACTGCGCGCCTGCCACGATCGACCTGGCAGGCGCGGAGATCGAATTGGTGCCCATGGTCGCGAGAGAGACGAGGCTGTCCCGTGCGCTCGCCGGTTACGACAGTTCGAGCCTGGACTACATCTTTGTGGACTGCCCGCCGTCACTCGGCCTGCTGACAGTAAACGCCCTTACCGCCGCCGCAGAGGTCCTGATTCCAATTCAGTGCGAGTACTACGCGCTCGAAGGGCTGGAGCAGTTGCTCCGTAGTGTCGATCTGGTCCGTGATCACCTCAATCCAAGACTCGCGCTGTCCACGATCCTGCTCACGATGTATGACGCTCGTACCCGGCTGGCCGCACAGGTCGCGGAGGACGTACGGGCACACTTCGGTGATGTGGTCCTCGGCGCGGTGATCCCGCGCAGCGTCCGGGTATCGGAGGCACCGAGCTACGGCCAGTCGGTGCTGAGCTATGACCCCGGTTCCAGCGGTGCGCTCGCCTACATCGAGGCAGCAAGGGAACTCGCGGTGCGCAACGTGTCCCCAGGCACAGCGGGCTAGCGCACAGCACACTCCGGCTAAGCCGCACCCCGCCCAGGCTGCGTTCCACCGGGGCTGCGTTCCACCGGGGTCACTCCGTCTGCTTAGGCTGTGCTCCGCCGCCCCGGTCGCTCCGTCTGCCGGGGCCGCTCCGCCCGGGCCGCTCCGCCCGGCCCTCAGTCCCTGCCGCCCGGATGTGGGTCACGGCAGTCAGATCGCCTCGGCCGGATTGCCAGCGAGATGACGGTAGGGCGGCAAGGGGTAGCGACCATGGCAAGACTTCGGCGGTTCGTAGCGCTGGACCCCGGCCGCACGTTTCGGTGCCGCCGCTCCGGGATCGCCGGTCGGGCGCAGGACGGCGTTTTCACGGCCGCGAGCAGATAGCGTGTTGTCGTGCTCCTGTGGGGCGCGACGCGGACGTACTGCGGTGATCAAGGAGTTTCAGTGGCTCAGCAAAGGCGGGGTCTTGGCCGGGGGCTCGGCGCCCTGATCCCAGCGGGACAAGGTTCGCCGCCGGGCATGGGCGCGATCGGGACGACACCGGGTCACGATCACGAAGGTGCCGGTCACGAGGTGGCGGGAGCGTACTTCGAGGAAGTGCCCATCGGTGCCGTCACCCCGAATCCGAGGCAGCCGCGCCAGAACTTCGATGAAGAAACGCTGGCCGAGCTCGCAACGTCCGTGCGTGCGGTCGGCCTGCTGCAGCCCATCGTCGTCCGCAAGGTAATGCCTGGTCACTATGAGCTCGTCATGGGCGAACGACGCTGGCGAGCGGCACAGCAGGCGGGGCTGGACCGGGTTCCCGCGATCGTGCGCGACACGGCCGACACCGACATGCTCAGAGACGCGCTCATCGAAAACCTGCACCGGGAGCAGCTCAACCCGCTCGAAGAAGCGGCCGCCTACCAGCAGCTGCTAGATGACTTTGGCGCCACCCACGAAGAGCTGGCCGGCCGAGTGGGCAGATCACGCCCGCACATCTCGAACACGATCAGGTTGCTCAATCTGCCGGCGGCCGTGCAGAAGCGAGTCGCGGCCGGTGTGCTCAGTGCCGGTCATGCGCGCGCCTTGCTCACCATCGAAGACCCCGGTGATCAGGAGCGCCTTGCGCACCGCATCGTCGCCGAAGGGCTGTCAGTCCGTGCGGTCGAAGAGATCGTCGCGGTCGGGGATGGCAACGGCGCGAAGCCTGAGCGGAAGCAGGCCGCAAAGAAGCCAGTTATGCCCGGCCTGCGTGAACTCTCCGACCGCCTCTCGGATGTCTTCGAAACGCGCGTGAGGGTCGAGTTGGGTCAGCGTAAGGGAAAAATCGTCGTGGAGTTCGCCACGCTCGATGATCTGGAGAGGATCGTCACGGCGATGTCGCCTGAGGCTGCCGTCCGTGGCGGCCGTGTGCCGCAGGCCGAGCATCCTGTATCCGCCGAAACCCCAGTGCCACCGCAAGCCGATGCCATGCAGGGCAGGTAAGGACCCACGCGGATTTGATCTTGCAGTGACTGCCCAGCGGAGACCCTGAATGTGCCATCGCGGGTCATACAGAACCCGCGATGGCACATTCACGGTCCCCGGGGACGGGACTGTGCCCGGGGGCAGGGGGCTGGTGGGGCCAATGTGGTGTGCAGCGGGCAGAGTTGCGGGACGAGCGGGCGCCGGTCGCGCCTGTACCACAGCAACGAGGTCCGGAGCTGAAAGCAGCGAGTTATTTCGCGACGCGCCTAAGGTCCCTTCACCGCCGTACCCACAGCACCCGGCAGGCAGCACAGCACAGGCCAGGGCAGCGGCACATTTGGCCCGCTCGCCGCCATCGGTTTCACGTGAAACATCGCCAGCTTGATCTAACACAGGCCATCGAGCGGCCTGCCCAAGTATTGGCCTCAGCTACCACGCCGGGCAGCGAGCACGAGAAGATCGCGGCATACCGCACCGAAGCCGAAGCCGGCCGCTTCGAGCGCCATCGGCAGTGTGCTCGTCTCCGTCATGCCGGGCGCCACGTTCACCTCCAGGAAGAAAACGGTGCCCGCATCGTCCACGATGAGGTCGGTGCGGGACAGGTCGCGCAGGCCGAGAGTCGTGTGTGCAGTCACCGCCGTATCGGCAGCAGCCTTCGCGGCGGCTGGCGGAATCCTCGCCGGTGTGTAGAACTCGGTGCGCCCGGCGGTGTATCTGGCCGCATAGTCATATGTCCCACCGTCGGGAACGATTTCCACGGCGGGGAGGGCCTGCGGACCATCTCCGAGGTCGATCACGCTCACCGCGATCTCGGTGCCGGGAATGCAGCGTTCGATCAGCGCAGTGTCGCCGTATGCGAAGCAGCTCACCATGGCGGCGGGAAGTTCCTCGCCGGTCCGCACCGGCCCGGCGCCGAGAGCCGAGCCGCCGCGAACGGGCTTGACGAACAGCGGCAGCCCGAGCCGTGCCACGATGCGGTCGAGCACTGCTGCCGCTCCCAGGTCGTGGAAGGTCTCCCTGGGCAGCGTGATGGCCTCTGGTGTTGTCAGTCCCCCCGCGCTGATGAGCGTCTTCGCCGCCTGCTTGTCGAAGGCGAACCTGCACGCACCGGCGGTCGCGCCGACGAAGGGCACATCGAGCAGCGCGAGCACCTCACGGACGGCGCCGTCTTCGCCCGATACGCCGTGAATGGCAGGGAAGACAGCACTCGGCGGATCAGCGATAATGCCGGGAATCAGGGCCGAATCGGCGTCGACACTCTGGGCGTCGACACCGGCTTCACGCAGCGCGTCGCAGACGCGGTGCCCCGAGCGCAGTGACACCTCCCGCTCGTGGGACAAGCCTCCCGCCAGCACCAGAACATGGCCCAGATCGGTCATTTCAGGTCCTTCCGTGGCGGCGAGCCGCCCGTGCGATGCGGCCGATGACCGCCTTGCCTAGATGGTGACGCATCTCAGAGCCCTGCTTTGAGCATCCATGGTCCCTCGAAATCCGCACTCCGCCCGCCGGGCGAGGGTTCTCGGCCGGGCTCTCAGCCGATCTCGGGCCCTGGCGTATCCACCCCTGCGGTTCCGGGCTTCCCGCCGGACCCGAAGGTGTCCCGCAACTCGACCTCCGCTTCGATCACCCCGGCCAGGCGGCGAATGCCCTCCCGGATCCGGGCCGGTTCCGGGAGGCAGTAGGACAGCCGGATGTGCCGTGCGCCCTGGCCATCCGCGTAGAACCCGGTACCGGGCACATAGGCGACCCGCGATGAGACCGCACGTGGCAGCATCGCCTTGCTGTCGAGCCCATCGGGCAGCCGTAGCCAGACGTAGAAACCCCCGGCCGGACGTGTCCACTCGCATCCGGACGGCATCAGCGCTTGCAGCGCGCCGAGCATCGCATCCCTGCGCTGCATGTACAGCTCGCGGAAAATCTTGACCTGCTCGCGCCATGGCTGGGTGCACAAGTAGTCGCGGACGAGCAGTTGTGCGAGGCTCGACTGGCACAGCACGGCCGACTCGGCTGCGAGCACGAGCTTGTCCCGCACGGCGGGTGGCGCGAGCGCCCAGCCGACCCGCACGCCTGAAGCGAAGGTCTTGGAGAAGCTGCCGAGGTAGATGACCCCCTCCGGATCGTCTGCGCGCAGCGCGCGCAGCGGCTCGCCCTCGAAACCCAGGAGCCCGTACGGGTTGTCCTCGACCACGAGCAGGCTGGCTGCGGCGCAGATGTCGAGGATCTGGCGCCGGCGAGCGGCGGCGAGCGTGACGCCGGCCGGATTGTGGAAGTTCGGGACCGTGTAGAGGAATTTAGGCCGGCAGCCGGCTGCGGCAAGCCGCGTGATCGCCGCGTCCAGCGCCTCGGGTATGAGCCCGTCGTCGTCCATCGGCACATGTACCACCTGTGCCTGATAGGCGGCGAATGCGCCGAGCGCACCGACATATGACGGGGCCTCGGCCAGCACGATGTCACCGGGGTCGGCAAAGATACGCGTTATCAGGTCGAGCGCCTGTTGCGAGCCAACGGTCACCACGACGTCATCCGGATGCGCGTGCACCCCTTCCAGGGCCATGACCTCGCAGATCTTCTCCCGAAGGCCGGGATCTCCATGCGCGGGGCAATACTGCAGCGCGACCGAACCGTGGTCGGCGATGAGCCGGCCCGCGAGGTCACCAACTACATCAAGTGGCAGGGCAGACACGTTGGGCGATCCGCCGGCCAGCGAAACGATCTCTGGACGAGCGGCCACGGCGAACAGTGCCCGGATCTCCGAGGCGACCATGCCGCGTGCGCGGGCCGCATACCGGTCGACGAAAGGATCAATCCGCGATCCGTGAGCTTGCTGTGGATCCGTCCGCACGGCATCTCCTCCGCGGTCGTGAACTCAGGGACCCGGCGTCGTGGTTCGCCGCCGGCCGGGGCCCATGTATTTGAGCCTATGCGGCGTCCACGACATGACCCGCCGGTTTTCTGCATCAGTTACGATGCCAGCACGGCGTTTCCGGATGGGACATCTCCGCGCCTGCCGTGTTCGCACGGGCCGCGGGGTCGCGGCATCGTGCTGGCCGTAGCGTCACCGGACGGAAGCCGCCGCACATTCAGCAAGAATCCGTCAGCCATGCCGACAGCCCCGGGGGATCCACGTGTCCCGCCGCATCGCCAGCATCACGCTGGACAATCTTGATGACCTGCCACGCAGGTGCCGCAAGTGCGTCTTTTGGGAGCTTGACCCGGTAAGCCGTGCCCGTGCGGACGAGACAGGCAGCCCTGAACTCGAGAAGGAGTCGTGGATATCCTCGACCCTGCTGGAATGGGGCAGCTGCGGAAAGATCGTTTACGTGGACGGTGTGCCCGCGGGCTACGTGCTCTACGCGCCGCCGCTTTACGTGCCGCGGTCGCTCGCCTTTCCCACCAGCCCGGTGAGCGCGGATGCCGTGTTGCTCATGACCGCGCATGTCCTGGACGAATTCGCCGGCGGCGGTCTCGGCCGGGTCCTGGTGCAGACGGTGGCCAAGGACCTGACCAGGCGCGGCGTGAAGGCCATCGAGGCGTTTGGTGACCTCAAGTGGGAGCAGCCCGGCTGCGTGCTGCCCGCCGACTACCTGCTCGCGGTCGGATTCAAAACGGTCCGGCCGCATCTGCGCTGTCCCCGGCTGCGGCTGGAGCTGAAAACGGCCCTGTCGTGGCGGGAGGACGTGGAGGTCGCGCTCGAGCGCCTGCTGCGGACGATGACCCCGGAGCGGGCGCTGCCCCCGGAGCGGGCGCTGCGTCCCGTCTGACTGGCGGCCGCCCCGCATGGGTCAAGGGCATTCTGCGAGGGCGGCGCCCGGGCCGACCGGACATGGGCCGCCGGCCCGGACGCGGGGTGCCGCGGGATTGGTCAGAGGTACTCGGAAAGCTCGCGGAGCAGCGCAGCCTTCGGCTTGGCGCCCACGATCTGCTTGACGACCTCGCCGCCGGAGAAGACGCCGAGCGTTGGGATGGCCAAGATCCCGTATCGCTGCGCGACCTCGGGGTTCTCGTCGATGTTGACCTTGACGATGTCGATCTTGTCGCCGTGTTCCTGGGCGATCTCCTCGAGGACGGGGGCGACCATGCGGCACGGACCGCACCATTCAGCCCAGTAGTCGACGACCACAGGCTTGTCGCTCTTGAGAACGTCGACGGCAAAACTAGCGTCGGTGACAGTCTTGGTGGCGCCCAACTTCGTTCTTCTCCTTGTCCGTGTTCCTGACGGGTCCGGCCTGGCGCGGCCACCGTCGTTTGCCCGCTGGCCCGCCCGCGCCAGGCGCCGGGGCCCATGCGAGCGGGTCAGTCTTCTTGGCTGGCCAGGAAGCGTTCGGCGTCCAGTGCGGCCGCACAACCGGTACCGGCCGCCGTGACCGCCTGGCGGTATATGCGGTCGACCACGTCGCCGCTGGCGAACACACCGCGGATGGCGGTGTGGGTGGTGGGATGCTCGACCTTCAGGTACCCGTCCGGGTCGGTCTCCAGCTGGCCGGAAAACAGCTCCGAGCGGGGATCGTGGCCGATCGCCACGAACAACCCGCCCACCTCGATCTCGCTCTCCTCGCCGGTCCTGGTGTTGCGGATCCGGGCACCGGTGATCCGGTCTTCGCCCAGCACTTCCACGACCAGGCTGTTCCACAGGAAGCGGATCCTCGGGTTCGCCAGCGCCCGATCCTGCATGATCTTGGTAGCGCGCAGCGTGTCGCGCCGGTGGATCACCAGAACGTTGTTGGCGAACCGGGTGAGGAACATCGCCTCCTCCAGTGCCGAGTCCCCGCCGCCGACGACCGCGATGTCCTTGCCGCGGAAGAAGAACCCGTCGCAGGTGGCACAGAACGACACTCCGTGGCCCGCCAGCCGTTTCTCGCCGGGAACACCGAGCTCGCGGTACCTCGAGCCGCTGGCGATGATCACCGATTTCGTCAGGTACGTCTCACCGGACGCCGTGACCTCTTTCGGGTCGGCACGCAGCTCGACACCGGTCACGTCGTCTGCGACAAGCTCAGCGCCGAACCTTTCCGCCTGCTTGCGCATGGAGTCCATCAGGTCGGGACCGAGCACTCCGTCGGGGAACCCGGGATAGTTCTCCACCTCGGTAGTCGTCATCAGCGCGCCACCCGCGGTCACCGAGCCCTCGAACACCAGCGGCTTCAGGTTTGCCCGCGCCGCGTACAGGGCGGCCGCATATCCGGCCGGCCCAGAACCGATGATGATCACGTTGCGCACGTCGCTCACGCCCGCACCTGCCTCTTCCTCTGCCGCCGGGGAAACCCTGGCGCACCCCGCTCAACCGATCCTAGGGCCCGTTGATTCCCCGCAGCGCCCAAAGCAAGAGCGCGTCGGCAGACGTCAGAAGCTGGCGCTAGCTATTTTTTGCGGGTCGGAAGCCGAACACTCGGGGCTCACGACCCACACGCGCCCGGCGCCCCCGGCAGCCGGGGCGATGATCACCATGGCGGGATGGCCGTCATAGGTGGCCATGTCGATGATCAGCCCGCGCTGGCTGCCCGCGACCCGTTGCAGGCAGCCTGCGAGGACGGAGTTATTCCCGAACGGTTGCACGGTGGTGTCGCCAGCCTTGCCGGCCGACGCGATCGCCGCGCCGTACTGGCTGGCCACCGCGGCGGCCTGCGCGTGCAACTGGTCACCTCGGTAGTTCGTGTGACTGTGCACGATTGCCGACGCCGCCGTTGCTGTGCCCAGCTGGGGCGCGTACATGTGCGTGTGCGGCGATACCTCGGCACCCGACTTTGCGGGCTGCTGCGTGCCGCTCCGCCCGGTGGCGGCGGAGGTGCTGGACGGCCTGTGTGTCAGCGAGTTCACCAGCAGGTATCCGCCACCGGCGAGCAGGCATACCGAGGCCGCCGCCGCCAGGGGACGCAGGGCTTTCGCCATCAGCCGTCCGCTGGGCCGATCACGTCCGCTGGGCCGGCCCGCATCGGGTGTGCGCCCAGCGGGGGCACGTCTCGCGTGCCTGCTCCGGGCACCCGCCCGGCTACGCCCAGCAAGAAGGGCACGCCGGGCTGCCCGCCCGCCCCGCTCGCTCGCAGCCGCGCCCCGTGCCGCGCCCGTGGCCGTGGCCGCCGCCTGTGCGGCAGTGACCTCGGTGGCCAGCGCGGCGTCGAGCCGCCGTGCCAGCCGCGGCGGCAACGGCGGCGGGGCTGCCGCGGCGAGGGCCGTGACCACCTCGTCAAGCGCCGCCTGCCGCCGTGCGCACTCACCGCATCCGGACAGGTGGCGCCCGATCCGGTCGCCGTCCGCCGGGTCGAGCAAGCCCTCGCGGAAGGCGGCGATGAGCTCCAGGTCCTGGTGCTCGCTCATATTCGTTCGCCACCTCCCTCCAAGTTTCGCCCGATGGGGTTTTCCAGGCGCTGGTCATGCGCGTGCCCGGCGTGGCCGCCGCGATCTCCCTGTGAAGGTGAGACGCCGCCCGGACCTGGGCGGTTCCGCAGATGGGCCAGATATGGCGCTAGCCGGGCACGCCCACGGGCACAGCGGCTCTTGATCGTTCCTACCGAGACGTCCAGCAGCTCGGCCGCGACCTGGACCGGATATCCCAGCATGTCCACGAGGACGAGGGCGGCGCGCTGCTCGTACGGCAGCATTCGCAGGGCCGCATCCACGTCGAGTATCTCGTCGTGGCCGGAGACCGGGTCGGTGACCATGACCCCACCGCGCACGAGCGCATCCAGGCTCTGTTCGTCCCCGGCGGGCATCGTTGGCCTGGCTGCGCGGCGGCGGATCCAGTCCAGGCATGCGTTCACCACGATGCGGTGCAGCCAGGTGGTAACCGCCGAGTCGCCACGAAAGGATCCGGCGCGGCGGAACGCCGAGATCATGGCTTCTTGCAGCGCGTCGGCGGCTTCCTCCGTGTCGCCGAGCGTGCGCAGGGCCACTGCCCACAGCCGGTCCCTGTGCCGCGAGAACAGCACACCGAACGCGTCGTGGTCACCCTGGACATGCCGCCGCAGCAGTTCGGCATCCGAGGGCTGCGCCTCGCCTTCTGCGGCCACTCCGATCCCGTCAGCCTGAGCCGCGGACGACGATGTTGAAGATCTCGGCCTCAAAGTTGTTCTTCGAGCCATGCGGCTGCGGAGGCAGCCTGGTGAACCAGGCAAGCACATAACGGCCGGTGACAGCGGCCCTGGCGTGGAAGGTGTAGTCATTGCCCGGGACGTCGGTCGCCTCCGCCACCGTCGTGAAGCTGCTGAGCGCGTCCCGTGAGAGAGAGTTGCTGTTGCCGACCATTATCTGGACGTCGGCGCCAGCGGTTGGGCCGAACGTGACCTCGACGGTGCTGAGCTTGACCGGCTTGCCCATGTCGAGAATGAGGCCCGTGCCCTTCTTCAGGCGACCGAACACCGGGTCGTTCTCGTAAAAAAGGGTGTGCCACGCGGTCCGCGGATTGCCGTCGATAGCATGCGGCGCTTCGTTGTCGTTCTCGTTGTGATCCTGGCCGGTCGTGTCGTAGATGTCGAAGCCGTGCGCACTGACCGGCGTGAGCACGGCGACCGTGCCTGAAGCGCTTGGCCGCGCCGAAGTGGTGCTGCCAGGATGGCTCGGCTTGCCGAGGTCGCGGCTCAGTGTCCAGGCGCCGAGCCCGATCGCCGCCGCGACGAGCACCACGACGACGCCGGCCAGGGCCTTGCCGATCCTGTGCGGTTCGTGCCCCGGCGGCATCGGTCCTGCATCGCCGGTATGGATCGCCTGAGTATCGGCCGGAGACACCGCTGGCGCCTGAGGACCCGCTGACCGCCGTCCCGCTGACCGCCGTCCCGCCGGGCGGCCGTCCGGTGAGTAGCCGTCCGGTGAGTGTGGCGGCAGCAGCAGGGGCGGCGGCGTGAGCGGCGTGGCGGGGGCCACCCGGGCCAGCGCCTCCGCGAGTGCCGCCGGGCTGGTGAGTGCGGGGCGGCCACGCCACGGACGGCCGGACATGGCCAGCGACGTGACCGTGTCAATTCCGGCCGGGACGCCCGCCCTGACCTGGCGCGGCGCGGCGAGTTCGCCGTCCACGAACGGCGCGGGCGGCAGGTAGACCGCCCCGTCACCCGGCCAGTGGGCAGTAAGTGCGGCATAGAGCAGACGGCCGAGCCCCTGGGTGTCGGCGGCGGCGGGATCGTCGGCATGCGCGCCGTACATGGCGGCCTCGACTCCGAGCCCAGTGATCTTGATTCCTCCGCCTGCGGTCCATCGAAGCGAGCGGGGCGTCAGGCACAGGTGCGCCAGGCCGGCCGCGTGCGCCGCGGCGAGCGCCTGCGCCGCCTCGGCAACGAGCGCGGCGGCACGCCCTGGTTCCAGCGGCCCGGAGGCGAGGAGGTCATCGAGCGATTCTCCGCCGACCCATTCGAGTACGACGTACGCTCGGTCGCCGGCATCTTCGACGTCGAAGACCTGCGCGAGCCGCGAGTCCGTCATCCTGCTCGCCGCGCGCGCGGCTGTCACGACATGAAAGACGCGCGGGAAACCAGGCGCGAACGTCAACACGGCCACCGGCCGTGCGAGCGTCTCGTCGATCGCTTTCCACAGCGTTGAGCCAGCCGTATCACTGACCCTGTCCTCCAGCCTGTAGCGGCCGGCGAGGCGGGTTCCCGGTTCGGAGATGAACGTGCTCATGCAGATGCCGTCAAGAGCGGCCTAGGCCCTCGACCCTCCTTCCGTGCCCCCGGAGCCGGTTGCTGGGGACGTCGGAGACCAATATTGTGCTGCACCCATGCTAAGACGCGTGGCCTGTTCGGCGGGGAGACCCTTGGCGCTCGCGCAAACCGTTATACGCGAGAATGCCAGTTCTCTCATTCTGGCGTGGGCCGGCCACCGCGGAAGCGTGCCGTGACCGTACCGGCCAGGTCGGTCAGCTCGCTCACCCGGAGCGCTCGCGCGAACAGCAGGTACATCAGCAGCGCACCGCCGCCACCGAGCACCGCGGTGAGGAACCCGTTGACCGGGCCGGGATGGAATACCACGCCGACCGCCAGTGTCATCGCGATCGCGAAGATCACGGCCGGCAGCGAGGCCAGCAGGGTGCGGACGAGCGTCCAGGTGATCCGCTTGCCGTCGAGGCCGCCGGTGCGCCCCCGCAGGATCCGCCAGGCGATCGCGGTTCCCGCCACGTTGGCTACGCCGAAGCCGGCGGCGAGCCCCGCCGTGATCTGGCCGACGGGCAAAAGTGCCCACGCTGCCACGTTCACCGCGATGTTCACCGCCATCACCGCGAGCCCGATGAACGCGGTTGTGCGGCTGTCGTGCATCGCGTAGAAAACCCGCAGCAGCAGCTGGAAGAGCATGTAGGGCACCAGGCCGACAGAGAATACCGCGAACAGCTCGCCGACGAAGGTGGCATCGGGAACCGTCGTGCTGCCGTGCCCGAGCAGCAGGATCGCCAGCGGGGGGGCGAGCACCGCGAGCACGACGGCCGCGGGCACGGTGATGACCGATGCCAGCCGCACTCCTGCGGAGAAGTCCTGCCTGACAAGCAGGTATCTGGCTTCTGCCGCGTGCGCGCTCATCCGCGGCAGCAGGGCGGTGATCACCGAGATACCGACGATCGCGTAGGGCAGCTGGAAGAGGAGCCAGGCGTACTGGTAGGCGCTGAACCCCGCACCGTAGCCGATCTTCGCCGCCTCGGCGCGGACCGCCGCGTCGTTCGCGAGGTTTTGCGTGACGAGCAGGCCGATCTGCGTCGTGACGATGTAACCGAACATCCATCCGGCCATCCGGGCGATCTCGGCTACCTCGCCGCGGCTCAGCCCGAGCTGCGGCCGCCAGCGGAACCCCACCCGCCGCAGCGGCGGGATCATTGCCGCCGCCTGCGCGATGATGCCCACAGTCGTCCCGATGCCGAGCAGTCTCACCTCGCCCGGCGTGATGTTCGCCACCGTGACGCCCCGGCCGGCGGTGATCATATAGATCATGACGACAAAGATCACCACGATGTTGTTCACCACCGGCGTCCACATCGGCGCCGCGAAGCGGCCGCGCGCGTTGAGGATCGCGCCCGCGAGCGCGCTGATCCCGTAGAAGAACACCTGGGGGATGAAGAACCTGGCCAGGGTGACCATGAGGGCACGTTCCTGGCCGTGCACCGACGATGCGTAGATCGTGACGAGCACCGGTGCGCCAAGCGTCGCCACCAGCGTGATTACCGCCAGGGCGATCGTCACCAGGGTGAACATCCGCTGGTCGTAGGCGCGCCCGCCGTCGGCGTCGCGCTTGGCGGCGTTGACGAGCAGTGGCACGAACACGCTGGTGAGGATGCCGCCGAGGAGCAGGTCGAAGACGGCGTTCGGGAATGTGTTCGCATTGTTGTAGGCGTCGGCGACCATGCCGGTGCCGAGTGCGTACGCGAGCACGGCGGTCCGGGCGAACCCCGTCATCCGCGAGGCGAGCGTGCCGGCCGCCATTATCCCGCTGGCCCGCACGAGGCCCTCGGTCCCACCTGGCTGAGTGCCTGCGGCGCCGGGTGGCTGCCGGGCTGGCCCACCGGCTCGGCCAGCCGCGGGCTCATGCGGCAGGTGCTGGGACGGGATTGGGTCCGCCCAGACATTACTGCCGGGCGTCTGGCTGGGCCCTGCCTCGCGCATCGGCGAGTTCATCCGGCGCCTCCGCGGATCCGTTGTCGCCTGGTCCGTTGTCTTCCGGCACGACGTTACCGGCTCTTCCCTCGCGCAGCCCTCTGCGTAGCATCCTTGCCACGAAGGTGATGACGAGCACACCAAGCGCCACCGCGACGATGACCAGGGCCAGCGTGCCAAATGCGGTCGCCCGGACCTTCAGCGTCGCGTCGCTGCCTGGAATGGGCACTCCCTGCGGGGTGAGCAGGCGGAGCCGGATCTCGGTGACGCCTGCCGACGGCGCGTGGACCTGAAGCCGGACCGTTTGTTTCAGCTGCGGGCCGATGGTGATGAGCTGCTGCGGCGCCGTTCCGACCGACAGGCGCGCCGACGCGGGCAGCGCGCGGGTGACGGGCACGATTGCCTCGAGGCGTACCTGGACTGTCGCCCGCAGCTTGTTGTCGATCGATACCGGGATCGTGCCGCGGGATCCGCCGAGTGTGACCTCGCTCGACCGGATGATCGAGACCATCCGTTCCTGGCTGCCCACAAAGTCACCGGCCTGGCCGAGCAGTTCGCGGCCGCGGGCCTCGCCGCCACCACGCCAGGCCGATGATTCCAGCCGGGCCAGCACGAGCCGGTAGGCCGACCCGGAGTGAGCGACGATGCTCGCGAGCAGGCGCGTGTCGCTGCCCAGGTTCCGCACGCCGCGCAGGTACCGCGCGGACAGTTGCGGACCGGCCGCTTTCGATGGCAGCGGTGCCCTGTTGGCGGCGGGAACACCGGGCGGCGCGAAGGCCGGTCTCAGGCTGCCCAGGCTGGCCGGGCGTAGCCACGGTGCGGACACGGTGTCGCCGAGCAGTTGGGCTGCGAGCGTGGTGCCGGGGTTCCAGCGCCGCGGCGGTGCCACCACCACCGAACGGCTGAAGTTCGGCGCCTCGGCAGCGATCATGGCTGTCTCGGCGAGAAACCGCTGCGACGTGGCGGTGGTCCCAGCGGCGGCCGACCCGGCCGATCCGGCGCCGAGCACCGTGCCGAGGGCGTGATCCGCGAGCAGTACCCGGACGGTCACCCCGATTCCGGTGTGGACCTGTGCGACGGCATCCGGCGTGTAGTAGAGGCCAGGATTGCCCGGGGGCATCATGCTGCTGTCGAGCACCAGTGTCTGAATACCGCCCTGGACCGAGCCTGCGCGTACCGAGCCGTCCTGCACCAGCAGGTTGTCGACCACGTTGGTGTCAGCAATGCCGTCGGGGGGCCAGGCGATCGCCCGGTCCGGCTGGGCGAGGAATCTGGCCGCGATGGCTGAACCGTCTCGCAGCGAGGCCGCAAGGTCGGCGTCAAGGCCGCGGTGGGTCAGCGCGGCGACATCCGGATCGGCGTACGGTGTCGCGAACACCGGCTGGGTTTCCGTCACCGCGTGCAGGCCGGCCAGCCAGCTCCGCGCGGCGGCGCTGGCAGGTTCGCTCTGGGACTGCGCGCAGCCGGGGCCGCCGAGGACCTGGTAGCCGCGGGTCATGGCATCCGCGTCGTCGAGCAGCGCCGGGTCGACGGCCCAGGTCAGTTTCGCGCGGCTCGCGTAGTCGCGACCGGCGCGAAGGAGGCCAGCGAGCCGGCCGTTGCCGAGGTTTGCCGCGAGGTCGTTGTCGAGCATGGCGGCGCAGACGCCACGGTGCGGCCGGTCGATCAGCGGCCATACCCACCCGATGCGCACCGGCTGGCCTGCTGCTTTCCTGCCGGGCCAGAACGGGAGGAAGGTGCGCTCGACGGCGATCTGTGCCGCCTGCGACGGGTCGAACGCAGCGGCCGCGAGGGGGTAGACGGCCACACCGCCGGGGTGCATGCCGACCTCGTTTACCTTGAACGAGGCATGCCAGGACAGGGTCTGCCCGGGGTTGACGGCCGTGGCCAGCGCCATGGCCGCCACCTGGGTATAGCCGTCCGCCTGGAACGAGCCGCTGGCGAACTCCTGCAGTTGTGAACGCGCTCCAAACGCCGAGGCCGACGACCAGAGCTGAACGTCAAGCCCTTGCGGCAGTGCGCCGGGCCCGTTGCTGAAGTGGCCTGACACCGTGACCGTGGCTCCGGGGCGGGCGAAGCTCGGGCTGATCTCATCGATGCTGATCGCGGCGTTCTGACCGGCGGCCGCGGCCGTACGGGCGCCCTGTGCGCCCGGTGCGGCCAGGCCCGGTGCCGCCCATCCGGCGAGTGCGGGCGCCGCGAGCACCGCGGATGCGCAGAGCGCCGCCGCGACCCGGCGGGTCAGGCGCGCGCCGCGGGCACCGCGCCCATTCACGTCTGCTCCGCCAGCAGCGGAGGAACCTTGGCCACGACCGCGCGCTCGTCTTCGTAGGCGAGGACGTCGGCGACGTCGCCCACCGGCACCCACGCCACCTCGTTCACTTCGGGATCTTCGCTGGACAGTGTCCCGGCCTCGGCGATGAGCAGGAAGTGGTGCACCGTCTTGTGCACGCGGCGCCTGCCCGCGATGAACCAGAAATTGATCGTGCCAAGGTCGGCCAGAACCCGGCCGCTGATCCCGGTCTCCTCGGCGACCTCGCGGATCGCGGCTGCCTCGAACGTCTCGCCGGGTTCGACGTGCCCCTTGGGCAGCGACCACAAAAGTGTGCCGGAACGGTCGAGGCGGCCTATCACCGCCGCTCGCGGCGGGTCCGTGGCCAGGTCGACAACGAGGCCGCCAGCGGAGGTCTCGGCCACGCTCCGCAGCTTCCGCAGACGGCGGGTGACGCGATCACGGGGCACGTCTTGATGTTATTGCCTGCCCGGCGAGCCCTTGTTCACCTGGCATTCACGCGCCCCGCCTGGCATACGGCGTGCCCTGCGCGCCGCGGTTGGGCGGCGCCGGGTAACCGGCGTCAGATCTGGCGGCCGCTGGCCAGCCGCGGCGGCTGCGGCGCGCCGGGCCGCGGGCGCGTCAGGGCGGCCGGCTTGGCCCCCAGCAGCGCGAACAGGTCGAGCAGCCGGACACCGAGTGCGGTGGCAGACTCCCCGGTCGCCGTGTAGACCACGACGTCGGTGTCCAGACCACAGATCACATCCTCGTCGGCGTACACCTCGACGCTGTCCGGCAGGGCAAGGGGCGCCACGAGCTCAGCCGCATAGCCGGTCGCCGAGTTCACCCGGTCCGCGGGCACGGGCAGGACGCGGCGCGAACCCGTCACCTCCCGTAGCGCATCGGCCGCGGGCTGGTTTCCCGCATGCACGATGACCGCGGTAAGAACGCCGTCCGCGTCGTACATCCGAACCGCCAGGCACCGGCTCGGGGGGAGCCGCAGGACCTCGGGAAGCTGGTCCGCCGAGGAGATGGCGCGGGCCAGATGGACGATCTCATGCTGTGTGCCCGACTCGACAAGCAGGCGGTGCAGGGTCAGCGCATCAATCATCCGTCAAGCACCAACTCTCCGGCCCGGCGCGGTGCCGGCCCAACTTGCCTCTGGCAGCTCCTCAACAGGCTAACCCCGAATCCGGGATCGGCGGCCCGGTGCCGTGTGGGAATTCCGGGCGCGCAAGGCACCGGGAGCCGAGAGCCTGCCGGACAACCCCTTGCTCCGCCGCGGCGTGCCCTCGCCCGGCCGGGCTGCCGGGCAGGCTCTAAGCTTTACCGAACACCTACCCTGTTTCCCGCGCAGAATGCCGTTGCCGAGTGCCATGCCCCTGACCGATTCACAGCGCCGTGCTGTGGCCGCGCTGCTCCGCAAGGTCGCTCCCGACGCCGACGAGCTTGGCCGCGTGTTCGCGGCACATGGGCACGAGCTCGCACTCGTCGGAGGTTCCGTGCGGGACGTGTTCCTGGGCAGGCGATCAGGCGACGTGGACCTGACCACCGATGCCACACCGCAGCGAGTGCTGGAGATAACCCGCGGCTGGGCGGACAAGGTCTGGCTGATCGGGATCGAGTTCGGGACGGTCGGCCTGCGCAAGGGCGGCGGCACGTTCGAGATCACGACCTACCGCAGCGAGAGTTACGGCCCGAAGTCACGCAAGCCGGACGTACGGTACGGCACCTCGCTGGAGGAGGACCTGGCCCGGCGGGATTTCACCATCAACGCGATGGCCGCGCGGCTTCCGGCCGCGGGGGCCGACGACCTGGTGGACCCGTTTGGCGGCCTTCGTGACCTGAAAGAGGGTGTGCTGCGCACGCCCGGCAGCCCGTCGAGCTCGTTTGGCGACGACCCGCTCCGTATGCTGCGGGCGGCGAGATTCGCGGCCCAGCTTGGGTTCTCCGTGGCGCCAGAGGTCCGCGAAGCCATGACCGCGATGGCCGGGCGGATCGAGGAAACAGTGTCCCCGGAGCGGATCCGGGCCGAACTGGCCAAGCTGATGGTCGCGCCGGACCCGCGGACGGGGATCGAGCTGCTTGCTGACACCGGCTTGGCCGCGTACGTCCTGCCCGAGGTGCCGAAGCTCAAGCTGGAAACGGACGAGCATCACCGCCACAAGGACGTCTATGAGCACTCACTTACCGTGCTCACCCAGGCGACGGAGCTCGAGGAGCGCTACGGCCTGTCCGCCGATCTTGTGGTGCGGCTCGCGGCGCTGCTGCACGACATCGGCAAGCCGAAGACCCGGACGCTGCTTCCCGGCGGACGGGTGGCCTTCCACCACCATGAGGTCGTCGGCGCCTCGATGGCCCGGTCCCGGCTTCGTGAGCTGCGCTTTCCCAAGGCCGTCGTCGACGACGTAGCCCGGCTGGTCGAGCTGCACCTGCGGTTTCACGGATACGGCACGGGCGAGTGGACCGACTCAGCGGTCCGCAGGTATGTGCGCGACGCGGGTCACCTGCTGCCGCGGCTGCACGTGCTCACTCGCGCGGACTGCACCACCAGGAACAAGGCCAGGGCGGCCAGGCTGGCGAGCGCATACGACGCGCTCGAGCAGCGCATCGCCAGGCTCGCGAAGGAAGAGGAGATCGCCAAGATCCGTCCCGATCTCGACGGAAACGAGATCATGCGGGTCCTGGGCCTGCGGTCGGGGCCAGCCGTGGGCGAGGCCTACCGCTTCCTGCTCGACCTGCGGCTGGAGCATGGCCCGCTCGGCCGCGACCGCGCGGTGGCCGAACTGCTCCGCTGGGCCCGCGACCAGGGCATCACACCGCCGCCCGCCGGCCCAGGCCCCAGCCCGTGACCGCGTCAGCCGCGGGCGGGGGTGGGTTCGCTGGGCTCCGGTGCGGGGCGCGGCTGGCCGCGGTTGAGCACCGCGAACGTGGCGGCCGCGGCAAGGTAACCGAATGCCACGACCGTGACGAGCGCGTAGGACTTGCCGTTTAGCGGCATGAACGGCGCGCCGGCCGCCGCGCCGGCCACAAGGGCGACGTTGAACAGCATGTCGTAAAGCGAGAAGACCCGGCCAAGGTAGGCGTCGTCCACGTACTGCTGCACGATCGTGTCCACGCAGATCTTCACGCCCTGGGCGACCACGCCGAGCGCGAACCCCACGACGAGGAAGGGGATCTGGCGGAACGTGGAACCAAGCAGGCCCACCATGATCCCGCCGATCGCGAGCAAGCCAGTGATCCAGGCTGTTTTCGGCAGCCGCGCGGTGGCCCATGGTGTCAGCAGGGCCGCCGCGAAATACCCCAGGGCCGACGCGGTCACCACGAGGGTCAGGTGACCGAGGGCGGTGTTGCCGTTGCCTGCGGGGTAGAAGTAGTTCCGGTACAGCAGGATCGTCATGACCAGCAAGATCCCGTACAGGAACCGGAAGGCACCGACGGCGCCGAGCGCATAGGCGGCGGGACGGCGCCGCGCGAGATGCCGCGCCCCGCCGGCCAAGCCGCGTACCACCGCCGCGAGCTGCTGCGGTATCCCTTCGGCGCGCAGCGCGGACAGATCGCCTTGCGGGCCGAGCAGATCGCGCCGCATGGTGGCGCCGACCAGCCCGGCGAGCAGGTAGCACGTACCGCCTGCCAGCAGGATGGCCGCCGATGTCGTATGGCCGCCGGGGGTCACCAGGCGGACGCCGAGGCCGGCGATCCCGCCGGCGAAGCCGGCGATCGTGCCGGTGGTCGGGGCCACCGCGTTTGCCATCACCAGCTTGTCCTGCGCGACCACATGCGGCAGCCCGGCGGAAAGCGCAGCCAGGAAGAACCTGTTGACGCCGAACACAGCGAGGGCGCTGACGTAAAGCGGGAGACCGAGGTTCCCCGAGACCACCAGGAAGGCGGTGAGCAGGACGAGCAACGCCCTGATCAGCGCCGACCAGACCAGGATCTGGCGCCGGGACCAGCGGTCGATGAAGACTCCGGCGAACGGGCCAACCAGCGAGTACGGCAGGTAAAGGACGGCAAAGGCGTCCGCGGCCGCTGCGGGGTCCGGGAAGGTCTGCGCGGAGAAGAACGCATAGGCGGCGAACCCGGCGTTGAAGACGCCGTCCCCGGTCTGTGAGATGAGCCGGGTCGCGAAAAGGCGGCGGAAACCGTGCTCGGCGAGTATCGCCCGCAAATCCGCGACATAAGCCACGCGCTCAGCGTACGGTCACCGGGACGCGCTTCACAGGCGCGGCCACCCGGCGCAGCCCGCCGCCGGGCGGCCGCCGCCGGTGGCGCGCCCTGGCCGCGTCAGCGATCGACCTCGCCGCGGATGAACTTCTCCACCAGGTCACGCGCGACGTCGTCGGCGTACTGCTCGGGCGGGGACTTCATGAAATACGACGAGGCGGAAAGGACGGGCCCGCCGATCCCGCGGTCCTTGGCGATCTTCGCCGCGCGGATCGCGTCGATGATGACGCCAGCCGAGTTCGGCGAGTCCCAGACCTCCAGCTTGTACTCCAGGTTCAGCGGCACGTCACCGAACGCCCTGCCCTCCAAGCGTACGTATGCCATCTTGCGGTCATCGAGCCAGGGCACGTGGTCCGATGGGCCGATGTGCACCGCAGCGCGTTCCATCTCGTGCGGGATCTGCGAGGTCACGGCCTGCGTCTTGGAGATCTTCTTGGACTGGAGCCTGCTCCGCTCCAGCATGTTCATGAAGTCCATGTTGCCGCCGAAGTTCAGCTGGTAGGTGCGGAGCAGCTCAACCCCGCGATCCTCGAAGAGCTTCGCCAGGACCCTGTGTGTGATCGTGGCCCCGACCTGCGACTTGATGTCGTCACCGATGATTGGAACACCTGCGTCGGTGAACTTGCGTGCCCAAACGGGGTCGGAGGCGATGAACACGGGAAGGGCGTTCACGAACGCCACGCCCGCGTCGAGTGCGCACTGCGCGTAGTACCGGTCCGCCTGCTCCGAACCCACTGGCAGGTAGGAGACGAGAACGTCGGTCGCCGTCTCCCTGAGGACCGCCGTCACATCGGCGGGCTCGTCGTCTGACTCGGCGATGACGTCCCTGTAGTACTCGCCGAGGCCGTCCAGCGTCGGTCCACGCTGAACGATCACCCCGGTCGGCGGGACGTCGGAGATTTTGATGGTGTTGTTCTCGCTTGCCACGATCGCCTCGGACAGGTCATGCCCGACCTTCTTGGCGTCCACGTCGAACGCGGCGGAGAACTGCACATCCCGTACGTGGTAGGGACCGAACCGCACATGCATCAGGCCCGGCACCCGGCTACCCGCGTCGGCGTCCTTGTAGTACTCGACGCCTTGCGCGAGCGAACTCGCGCAGTTGCCCACGCCCACGATGGCCACGCGTACCGAACCCATCTGAATTGCTCCTTTTCTATCGATTGTGCCGGGCCTGCCGCGGCCCGAGCCGGTATGGCTCAGTGCGGCTGCGGCCCTGTGCCTTCTTTTTGAATTCCTGTCGTGCGCGCCGCGGCGCCCTGGTCCGACTGGCGCTCGGACGCGATCAGCTCGTTGAGCCAGCGCACCTCGCGCTCGACTGACTCGAGCCCGTGCTTTTGCAGCTCGAGCGTGTAGCTGTCCACCCGCTCCCTGGTCCTGGCCAGGGCGCCACGGACACCCTCGAGACGTTCCTCGAGCCGGGTCCGCCTGCCCTCGAGAATCCGCAGCCGTACGTCCGCGCGCGTCTGTCCGAAGAACGCGAAGCGCACGCCGAACCCGTCGTCGTCCCAGGCCGCCGGGCCAGCCTCGGCGAGCAGGTTCTGCAGCCGGTCCTTGCCGTCCGCGGTCAGCCGGTAAACGATCTTTGATCGCCTGCCGGAGCGGGAACGGCCCGTGCCGTCCCGCGGTTCGTCGGTCTCCTCGGCGATCATGCCCTGTGCGAGCAGGCCCTTGAGGCACGGGTACAGCGACCCGTACGAGAACGCGCGGAAGGCACCGAGCAGGGCATTGAGCCTCTTCCGCAGTTCGTAGCCGTGCATCGGTGTCTCGTGCAGCAGGCCAAGGACGGCGAGTTCGAGCACGCCCGACCTGTTGCTGCTCACGTTCTCCGCCCACCCTCTGCTGATAGGTATTGAGACCGGCACGGACCGAACCGTGCGCCGGTAGCGCCGCGGAACGTCACCTTTTCTCTCGGTTCGATGTATCACTCCGATACATCGACAAGATATGTCGGCCCGCAACATCGCGCAAGTGACCAAGGTCTGGCCGGACGGCGGTCGTCAGGAAATGGGCCGCCCGCCGCGGGCGGTGTGCACATAGGCACCGACACACCCTGGATCGGGAGTCCGGGCTCGGCCGGCGTCGCTGATCCGTCGTACCCTGTCGGGCATGGGGTCACGGCGATCGGTCATCGACTACGCGCTCGCCAGGCGTGCGACGCTGGCATCCGTGTTCGCCGGGCACACGACCGTCGCTGACGTCTGCGATGCCCATCCCTACCTGCTGCGGGCGGCGAAGTTTCATGGCGAGCCGACAAAGATGGACTGCCCGATCTGCCGCAGGACGAAGCTCACGCATGTGACCTACGTGTACGGCGATGAGCTTGGGCAGTACGAGGGCCGGGTGAAACAAGCGCCGGAACTCGCCGAGATGGCACTTGAATACGGGGAGTTCCGGGTATACGTCGTCGAGGTCTGCCAGAGTTGTGCCTGGAACCACCTGGCGACGTCCTACGTGATGGGCACGGGCGAGCCGAGGCCACGGCGTGGCAGGCGGGCCCGTTCCGGCGGGTGACGTGGTCGTACAGGTTTTACTGATGTCGTGCAGGTGTACTGATACAGGTGCGCAGCCAGAGGTTCGCACACAGGCCGGACCGCCGCGCGGTCCGGCACCCAGAACCCGCAGCGGCCCGATCGCCCGTTCGGGCGCGAGCCAAGCGGACGCGATGGCTATCAGCGAGAACGCTACGAGCGGGACCGCTCGCGGGGTGCCGGCGATCCGCCGGGCGGCTCTGACGACCCGTACGGGATCTACCGGCCCGCCGGCGACGGTGGACGGGGCGGCCGTAGCGGCCGTGGCGCGCAGAGCGGCACGGCCATCCGGCCGGGCGCGCCCGCTCGCCCGGGTGAGCCGGGCCGCCCGGGCCCGCCCGGCGGGCCACGCAGGTCATCGCCGCCGCCTTACCGTGGCGGGCGTGGTGGCGGCGGTGGCGGCGGTGGCTTCTTCCGGCGGATGCTGCGCGGCCCCTGGACGTGGAAGAGAATCGCCGCGATCATCGGCATCGCCTTCGGGCTCGGCGTCGCGCTGCTGGCCATCCTGATCGGCGTCGCCTACGCGCAAACGCCGATCCCAAGTGCTGTTTCGCAGGCGGCGCAGCAGCAGAACTCGATCGTGTACTTCAACGACGGCAAGACCGTCGCGGGCACGTTCGGCAGCACGGACAGGCAGCTGCTGACCTCCGGCCAGATACCGGACGTGCTGAAGAACGCCGTGCTCGCCGCGGAGGACAGGCACTTCTACACCGAGGGCGGGGTGTCACTGACCGGCATCCTCCGCGCGACCTACACGGACCTGACGGGCGGCTCGACCCAGGGCGGCTCCACCATCACCCAGCAGTTCGTCAGGAACTACTACGACAACATCGGCACCGCGCAGACGATGACGAGGAAGCTCAAAGAGATCTTCGTCGCGATGAAGCTGGCCAGGCAGAAGTCCAAATCCTGGATCCTCACGCAGTACCTCAACACCATCTACCTGGGCAATGGCACCTACGGCATGGGCGCTGCGGCGCAGATGTACTTCGGCGTGCCGGCCTCGCGACTGTCCGTGGCGCAGGCCGCGGCGCTAGCGGCGATCATCCAGTCACCCGGCTTCTACCCGACGTCGGCGCCCGGCGCGCACCAGGCACTGATGGCGCGCTGGCAGTACGTGCTCAACGGCATGGTGTCGATGGGCACTCTTTCGCCTCAGCAGGCAGCGGCGCAGAAGTTCCCGCCGCTCGGCGACCACCAGCAGCTCGGGATCGGCCCAGACCCTTACGACGGCTACATCTGGCAGGCCGTCCGTGCGGAGCTGCACGATACCTACCACTACAAGGACAGCCTGATCAACACCGGCGGACTGCGGATCGTCACCACCTTCGACAAGGGCAAGATGGACGCCCTGTACCGTGCGGTGCGCGAGAACGAAAAGCTCATGAAGCAGGGCGGCAAGGCCCTGCCCTGGTACGCGCACGTGGGTGCGGTGCTCGAACAGCCGAGCACCGGCGCGATCGTCGCCATGTACAGCGGCCCCGGCTACAACGCCCGCAACTGCGCCAAGATCAAATGCCAGTACGACATGGCCATGACGAACCGCGTGCAGGTCGGGTCGTCGTTCAAGCCGTACGTGCTCGCGGAGGCGCGTGCGCAGGGCATGAGCGTGCAGAGCAGCGTGCTTGACGGCTACTCGCCGATCTGCGTGCCGCCGGACACCAGCCCGATGACCTACGCGGCAAAGGCGTCCTCGCCGACCGCGCCCTGCCCCGCCTCGGTGGGCCCGATGGCCTTCAACGTGTCGAACGACCAGGGAGACGGGAGCCTCGGGCCGGTGAACGTGGAGGTCGCGACGGCCGCCTCGCTCAACACCGCCTACACCGACCTGCTCCACCGGGTGGGCACGCAGAAGGTCATCGACCTGGCTCAGCAGTTCGGGGTCGACACGGGCAGTTACCCGAACGGCTCGAATCTGCAGCACATGGTCCACCAGGTGGGCATCGCACTAGGCCAGGCGTCGATCACCGTCGAGGAGCAGGCGACGATGTTCAACACGCTTGCGAACAATGGCGAGTACATCACGCCGCACGTGATCAGGCGGATCACCCAGGGAAGTGTGGTGACGGCGGCCTCGGTCACCCGCCGCGAGGCGCTCACCCCCGAGGTGGCCGCCGACGTTAATTGGGCACTTTCCTACGATGTCAAGCGCGGCGGCACCGCGACGAACGCGGCGATGGCAGACGGCCGCGAGATCATCGGCAAGACCGGGACCACGAACGCCGCGCAGTCCGCATTCTTCATCGGCGCCATCCCGCAATACACTCTGTCGGTCGGGATCTTTTCCAACAAGCAGGACGGCAACGTCAACCATGAGTCGCTCAACCTGCTCGGCGGACTGGCAGGCGGCGGTTACGGCGGTGACTGGCCATCGATGATCTGGCGGACCTTCGCCGAATCACAGTTCGCGCAGTTGCCCGCGGAAAACTTTCCCCCGCCCGGTTTCGGCGGGGTCAAGTGGAACCTGCTCGGGCCGCTGCTCGTAACGCGCCCGCACCCGCACCCGCATCCGCATCCCCGCGACACGGTGCCGGTCTGCATTCCCGGTACCCCGTTCTGCGGTCACCATGGACACAAGACCCGCCTTCCGTGCCCACCGGGCGCGATAGTTCCCGGTTGCCCGACGCCGACTCCGGGACCGACGTCACCAACCCCCGCGCCCACCATCCCGACCGGGTCGCCTCCGGCAACCGGTGCCTTCATGACCAACCAGGCCGCTAGCGCCAGCGCAACCCGGCGTGGAAGCGGTTAGGGACACGCCCTGGTGACGCGGACCCGGTTCGGCCGGGGGCCGGGCCTGGGCCGGGGGCCGGGCCTGGGCCGGGGGGCGGGCCATCATGATTGAGCAGGGCCCCCAGGCGCCGGGCGCGGATGGGGAACCCGAGCCGGGCGGCGCGGCGGAGCCCGCCGCTGGCGGCGGGCAGCGCGATGAAGTGCCCGCTCCGGCCCAGATCCCGGGCTCGCACCGGGCCGGCGCGGCACCCGGAAGCCGCGGCGGCATCTTCGGGTCCACACCTGTGCTCGCTGCCGCGGCACTGACCGGGGCGGTGCTCGCCTTTTGCGAGAAACTTCCCTGCAGGGACGGGGCATGGAACATCCCGGGCAAGCAGTTCCAGTTCGCCTGCTACACCGACATCTACCCGCTGTACTTCACCGAGCGGCTTGCCGAGGGGAAGGTCCCGTACACCGGTCATCCGGTCGAGTATCCGGTCCTGATCGGCGCGGTGATGCAGGCGGCGGCGTGGCTGGTTCACTCCATCGCCGACCCGTTCGCCCGTGGCCAGCGGTTCTTCGACGTCACCGTGGCTGGGCTGGCCGTGTGCGCCATCATCGGCGTGCTCGCCACCGCTTACGCCGCGGGCCCGGCCCGCCGCCCCGACGCACTGCTCGTGGCGCTGAGCCCAGCATTGATCCTGTCCGCGTTCGTCAACTGGGACCTTGTCGCGATGGCGCTCGTCGCGGCAGCCATGGCGGCCTGGGCGGCCCGGCGGAACGTGCTCGCGGGGGTGCTGCTCGGCCTGGCCGTCGCCACCAAGTTCTATCCGCTGGTCTTCTTCGGCCCGCTGCTGTTGCTTTGCCTGCGCGCGGGACGGATGCGGGCGTTCTGGGTGACCACAGGATCGGCCGCGCTCGGCTGGCTCGCGGTCAACGTACCCGTGATGGTCGCCGCCCCGGCAGGCTGGCGCACCTTCTACAGCTTCAGCCGGACCCGCCCGGCCGACTGGGGGGCGATCTGGTACTTCTTCGAGACACGGCACGTGCCCCTGCTCGGCACCGGAAACCTGGGCACCCTCAACTTGCTCAGCGTCGCCGCGTTCGCGATCGGCTGCGCGATGATCGCCGTACTCGCCCTGGCCGCACCGCGCCGTCCCAGGCTGCCCCAGTTGTTCTTCCTCGTGCTCGTGGCGTTCATGCTCACCAACAAGGTGTGGTCGCCGCAGTACGTGATCTGGCTGGTGCCGCTCGCGGTACTGGCCAGGCCGCGGCTCGGCGGCTATGTGCTGTGGCAGGTCGCGGAGATGGGCTACTTCCTGGCCATCTGGTGGTACCTGTTCACGATCCCCGGCATGTCAGGCGGGGTAACCGGCTTTCACGGGATCGGCCAGGGCTGGTACTTCACCGCCCTGCTCGCCCGTTTCGCCGCCACCGCCTTGCTGGCCGGGCTGGTCGTGCGGGACATCCTGCACCCTGAAGGGGACGTGGTCCGCGCAGACGGGGCAGACGACCCGGCAGGAGGCGTCCTCGCCGGCGCCGCCGACGCGTTCGTGCTGCGCCGCTCTGGCCGGCCCGCCCCCATCGTGGCTGTGCTGTCCCGGGCGGACGACCCCCCGGAACCCCCCGGTGCGCCGGGACGCGCGCAACCCGGGTGATCACCCGCGCGACCGCTGTGCTGGCCCGGGGCTGCGGGGCAGCAGTGCCCCGCCACCGTGGCCAGCCCGGTTTCATGATCTCCGGAAACTGGTCAGCGATAATCCCTGAGAACTCTCCCGGATCACAAATATCTCAGCATATGGAAAGATCAATCTTGTATTCTGGGACATGCATTGACTGGGTCTTCGGTTGCCAGCGCACGCATCACCGCCATCTATCAGTCGCGGTCCCTGCGCATCGTGCCGCCGCCCATGCGGTGGTGCGCCCGGCTCTGGTCAGTGGGCGAGCTGGTCGCGCAGCCAGCGGATGTCCGCTGCCTGCCCGCCATCGTCGTCTGGGGTCTCGCACACGACGCTGGCTCCCGCGGCCCGCACCACGTCGACGATGAGTTTCGGGTCGATGGTGCCCCGCTCGAGGTTTTCGTGCCTGTCGCGGCCCGAACCGAACTCGTCCTTGCTGTTGTTGCAGTGCACCAGGTCGATGCGCCCGGTGATGGCCATCACCCGTTCCACGATCGCGTGCAGTTCTTCGCCGGCCGCGTGCGCGTGACACGTGTCGAGACAGAATCCGGCCTTTCCCGCGGCACCTGCCGCACCGATGGCGTCCCAGAGCCGCGCGATGTTGCCGACGGTCCGGGCCATCGCATTGTCGCCGCCCGCGGTGTTCTCGATCAGCACAGGGAGCGGGAACTCGGCCCGCTCGAAGACCTTCCGCCAGTTCGCGAAACCTTCCGCGGGGTCGGCGGACGCGAGCACATGGCCGCCGTGAACGATGAGGCCCTTCGCGCCGATCGACGCGGCCGCCCCTGCGTGCTGCGCGAGCAGCTTGCGGCTCGGGATCCGGATCCGGTTGTTGGTGGTGGCGACGTTGACCAGGTAGGGCGCATGGACATAGAGATCAAGCCCGGCGGCTCGCGCCGCCGCGCGGATCTGGTCGGGCTCGCCGGGCAGCACCGGCCCTTTGTACCCCTGGGGATCGCCAAGAAAGAACTGCACGACCGCTGCGCCGCGGGCGGTCGCCCCGGCGATCGGGTCGGCCTGGTCGACGTGAGCTCCGATGCGCACCATGCCGTCGAGCCTAACGGCTGCGCGGATCGGGGCGCTGGCCGTGCGGGGCCTGGCGGGGGGTTCCGGCCCACCGGCGCCGCTTGATCAAATCGCGAAACCGCCGTGCGCGATACCCAGGCCCGCGCCGACGAACCCTCCGGTGATCCCCACCACGATGAGCATCCGCTCACCGCGCGTCGCGGATACGAGCTGGGCATACAGGCCGACCGCGAAGCAGGCCATGCCGAGCACGGTGGCGGCCAGATGTGCCCGGACGATGAGCCCGAGCGCAAAGGCCACGATGCCACCGGCGCAGACGAATATCGTCACCGCGTTCAGCAGCGGGTGGCGCTTGCCGTCGTTGTTGAGCGTCACGTTCGGCGACGGTTGGGTGACCGGCTGGATCTGGGTGTCGTCAGGCAATCCAGACACCTCCATGGTTCTTGAATCCATGGTCCTCGAAGACATCCACCACATGTGTTCCCCCGCGTGTGCCGGCGGAATCTCCTGGCACACCGGGGCGCGGAAACCGGAGTTCAGCCGCCACAGGCTCTCCTGTACCAAACTGCCGTGTCAAGCCGTAAGATCCCCCATCAACCTGTATCACTTCCGATCATCGCGCGCCGTGCCCGGCGGAGGCCAGCCTCACGCGGCACCGCGGTGCAGGCGCTGCGGGTGCCGCGCCGCGGGGCGCACCGCCGGGCTTGGCCCCGCCCGGCCCCCTTTGTGGCCCGGCCACCGGCGCGCGCTTGGTAAGCTGACTCGACGTGCCCGCGCCGATCCCCGGCGACGGCGCCGTTTCCTCCTGTCACGGAGAGACCGTGACCGCCAGTCCATGGGAGGTGTGAGCCGCGCATGCGCCAGTACGAATTGATGGTCATCCTTGAGCCAGGGCTCGAAGAGCGCACGGTCCAGCCATCGCTCGACCAGTTCCTCAAGGTCGTGAGGACCGGAGGCGGGACCGTGCAGAAGGTCGACGTGTGGGGGCGGCGCCGCCTCGCCTACGAGATCGACAAGAAGTCCGAGGGAATCTACGCGGTCATCGACCTGATCGCCGAACCGGACACCGTGCGGGAGCTAGACCGCCAGCTAAACCTCAACGAGGGCATCCTGCGGACGAAGGTCGTGCGGCCCGAGCGGCACTGACCGCCGCCCGCACCGTGGGTCCCGGCTCCAGGCACAGCCGGAGACCGCCATGGCCAGGCACCAGGCGCGATCCGGCCCACCAGATCATTTGCAAACCATCCGCACCAACCGGGGAGCACACCCGATGGCAGGCGACACACAGATCACGATCGTCGGCAATCTCACCAGCGATCCTGAGCTTCGCTACACTCCGAGCGGCCAGGCGGTGGCGCGCTTCAGCGTCGCCTCCACGCCGCGATTCCGCGACAACACCTCTGGCGAATGGAAAGACGGCGACCCACTCTTCCTGTCCTGCGATGTCTGGCGGCAGGCTGCGGAGAACGTCGCAGAGACCCTGCAGCGGGGTATGCGGGTAATCGTCCAGGGCCGGCTGCGGCAGCGTTCATACGAGACCCGTGAGGGCGAGAAGCGAACCGTTTACGAGGTGACAGTCGACGAAGTCGGTCCCTCGCTGCGCTATGCCTCCGCCAAGGTCACGAAGACGACGCGGTCGAGCGGCGGGTTCGGCGGTGCGCAGAACGGGCCCGGCGGACCCAGCCGTGGCTCTGGCGGCGGCGCCTCGGAAGACCCCTGGGCGAGCAGCGGGCCGGCCTCCGGCGGCGGCGCGGAGAGCTTTTCCGAAGAACCGCCGTTCTGACGGACAGCCGCCGCGATCGGAGGCGGCCGCTCGCCGAGCACAGCCGCCGAACCGGGAAAGACAACGAAACGACCATCCCCGCCACAGGCGGGGCTCTTGTGAGGGAGCACCACGATGGCCAAGGCACCGGCACGTAAGCCGAAGAAGAAGGTGTGCCTTTTCTGCCAGGAGAAGATCTCCTACGTCGACTACAAGGACATCGGGCTGCTGCGGAAGTTCATCTCTGACCGCGGCAAGATCCGGGCTCGCCGGGTGACGGGCAACTGCACGCAGCACCAGCGGGATGTCGCATCAGCGATCAAGAACGCCCGTGAGATGGCTCTGCTGCCGTACACGAGCACGGCGCGCTGAGGGGGTATCTGGCGATGAGCGGCACACCCATGAAGCTGATCCTCACCCAGGAGGTCACCGGCCTTGGAGCGCCAGGTGACGTCGTCGAGGTCGCGGGAGGCTACGGGCGCAACTACCTGATTCCGCGTGGCCTCGCCATGCGCTGGACACGCGGCGCGGAGAAACAGATCGAGCTGATCAAGCGGGCGCGCTCGGCGCGTGAGATCCGCGGCCTCGATGACGCCAAGCACGTGGCGGCGCAGCTCGCCCGGCTGAATGTGCGGCTGGAGACCAAGGCAGGCGGCACCGGGCGGCTGTTCGGCTCGGTCTCGGCGGCCGACATCGCGGCGGCTGTGCGGGCCGCGGGAGGTCCCGAGCTGGACCGGCGCCGCATCGAGGTCCGGAGCCCGATCAAGACGGTGGGCGCGCACCAGGTGGCGGTGCGGCTGCATCCGGAGGTGAGCGCCACGCTCGACATCGAGATCGCCCGGGCCTGACGGGGGTCTGGCAGGCCCGGGCCAGCGCCCGGTCGAGAGCCACGGTCTGCTGCGAGGGGGCTGGGCAAGCCGTCAGGCGTCGGCGGTGGGCGGCGGGTCCCGGCGCGCCGGCGCCGGCGCAGCGTAGCCCGCCGCCCGCCGCGCGAGGTCGGGATCCAGGTCCTCCACCAGCATCCACACCCGGGCGACCCGCCCGGTCAGCTCCGCCGCGGTGAGCGAGCCCGGATTCGCCGACGCGAGGTCATCGATCGCCCGGATGAGTTCGGCGACCTGATCCACCACCGCTGACCCCCCATCCGAACACATGTGCGAAGGCTACCGGGGTGGCACGACACCCGCGGGCCGAACGCAGAGCTTCCCGCGCCCACTTCCTGGCCGGCCCAGCGCGGGCTTCTTCCGGTTGGCGGCCCGGGTCGTGGCCCGCCCGCGGCAGGTGAGCGGCCGCAACGCCCGGCGCTGCCCGCAAGCCGATACCCGCACAGGTCCGGCGGCACAGATGGTGCCGGGCACACGGCCTAGCGGCCACGCACGGCGCCGGTCACGAGCCACGCCGAGCCACGGGCCCGCAGGGTGAGCGTGCAGAATCTCGCCGCCAGCCACAGGCTGTAGGCGAGCCACAGCGCGACAAGGCCGCCGCGAGCCGCCCACACCAGCGCGACCGTCGGCGTGAACGCGGCCAGCGCGACGAGGCCGGCCATGGCCAGATAACGCTGGTCGCCGGCGCCGATGAGCACCCCGTCGAGGACGAAGACCACGCCCGCGGCCGGCTGCTGCAGCGCGACCACGACCAGCACGGCGAGCAGCAGGGCGCGCACCGGTGCGGTGGCGCCGAACAGGCCCGGGATCAGCGGTCGCGCGGCAAGAACGACGCCGCAGAACACGGCCCCGCAGATCGCCCCCCACCTGGTCATCCGCCGCGTCGCCGCCTTGGCGCCCGCGATGTCGCCCGCCCCGAGGAACCGGCCGATGATCACCTGGCCCGCGATGGCGATGGCATCGAGCGCGAACGCGAGCAGCGTCCACAGCCGGGCCGCGATCTGATGAGCGGCGATGGCGGCGTCGCCCTGCCGCGCCGCGACCGCGGTCGTGGCGACGAGTACGGCCTGCAGTGCGAGCGTGCGGACGACCAGTGCGGCCCCCGCCGTGGCCGCGGCACGCACACCGGGCAGGTCAGGGCGCAGCCCGACGCCGGCCCGGCGCGCCCCCCGGCCGACAACCGTGAGATAGACCGCCGCGGCCGCGGACTGCGCGCCCGCAGTGCCCCAGGCGGAACCCGCGATTCCCCAGTGCAGGCCGAGAACCAGGGTGGCGTTCAGTGCGACGTTGAGCACGTTGGCGCCGACGGCGACCGCCAGCGGACTGCGGGTGTCCTGCAGGCCGCGCAGGACGCCGGTGCCCGCGAGCACCAGCAGCATGGACGGCGCGCCGAGAAGGCTGATCCGCAGGTAGATGATCGCGCCGTGGGACACGCCGGGTGAACCACCGAACGCGTGCACGATCGCGGGAGCGGCCGGCCAGCCCGCGGCGAGCACGAACAGGCCGATCCCCACCGCCAGCCAGAGCCCGGCAATGCCCTGGCGGATCGCTGCCTGCGGCTGGCCCGCGCCAAGCTGGCGCGCGACGGCCGCCGTCGTGCCGTAGGCGAGAAAGATCGAAATGCTGACGAGCGTGGTGAGAGCCTGGCTCGCGACACCGAGGCTGCCGAGCGGAGCGGTGCCGAGCCTGCCGACGATGGCGGAGTCCGCGAGCAGGAAAAGCGGTTCGGCCACGAGCGCGCCGAACGCGGGCACCGCGAGCCGGAGAATCTCGCGGTCTCCACGGCCGCCGGCGGCATATCCCGAACGGCTGCGCATGCGAATGCGCCCAGGCGCCGTGACGCTGTCTTCGGGCGCCCGGCCACCTGCCGCGGGGCCGGGGACGGCGGGGCCGGGACCTGCGGGGCCGGAAGGCGCGGGCACGGTCGTGGCAGGGCTGGAAGGCGCGGGGCCGGCGGGCACGGAGGTTGCGGGCACGGAGGTTGCGGGGCCGGAGGTTGCGGGGCCGGAGTGTGCGGCCGGGTCAGGCGCGGAACCGCCCGGCGCGCGGTGGGGGAACTGGGGCATGACGCATGCGACGTTACCCGGCGGTCACGGTCGCCGGCGGACGGCCCGCAGGCACGGACCGCCACCGACCGGCACCGGCCGGCCACAGGTCACATGTGGATAACTTTTCTTGCGGCTGTGGACGCAAACGGCCAGCCGGCTTTTTCTCACGCACAGGCGGTGGACGGCGTTCGCGCTGATGACGGTGGGCAAGGGAGCATGATCTCCGGGTATATCCCCAGTGTTGTCCCCAGGCTGCGCACAGTCGGGCCGGCGTGTCTGCACAAGCTATCCACAGACCTGTGCACAGCGGCATTTGGCCTGCCGCGCCGTCGCCCGCGAAACTGTCAGACCTGTCCGCTACATCTATAGCAGCGCGATCTCGGCGGACGATTTCAGGCGGCCGCCCGGTGCGGCTGCTGGCCAGACGTGCTCGACGCGGGGAGGCGGTGAAGCGTGCGATGAGTATCGCCGAGATCACCTCTCGCGGCGACGAGTTCGAACGGACGCCGCCGCACGACGTCGCGGCAGAGCAGTGCGTGCTCGGCGGGATGCTGCTGTCCAAGGACGCCATCTCGGACGTGATCGAAGTGATCAGGCCCCAGGATCACTACCGGCCCGCCCATCAGATCATCCACGAGGTCATCCTCGACCTCTATGCGCGCGGCGAGCCCGCCGACGCGGTGACGGCCGCAGCGGAACTGACCAAGCGGGGCGATCTGAGCCGCGCCGGAGGGGCGCCATACCTGCACACGCTGATCGCCTCGGTGCCGACGGCCGCGAACGCCGGCTACTACGCGCGGATCGTCCGCGAGCGGGCGATCCTCAGGCGCCTGGTCGAGGCAGGCACCAGGATCGTGCAGTTGGGCTACTCGGGCGACGGCGACGCGGACGAGCTTGTCGATCGCGCCCAGGCCGAGGTTTACGGCGTCACCGAGCGGCGCGTCAGCGAGGACTACCTCCCCCTGTCCGAGATCATGCCGGGTACGCTCGACGAGATCGAGGCGATCGGCAGCCGTGGCGGCGGCATGATCGGCGTGCCGACAGGCTTCAGCGACCTCGACTCGCTGACCAACGGCCTGCACCCCGGCCAGATGATCGTCATAGCCGCGAGGCCGGCCGTGGGGAAAGCGCTTGCACTCGACACGCCGCTGCCGACCCCGGCTGGATGGACCACGATGGGCGAAGTCCAGGCCGGCGAGCATCTCTTGGGGGCGGACGGCAAACCGGCCCGGGTACTCGCCGGGACCGGGGTGATGCATGGCCGGCCGTGTTTCGAGGTGGAGTTCGACGACGGGACGGTCATAGTTGCCGACGCCGAGCACGGCTGGCTTACCGACACCCGGGCATCACGCAGGTCCGCACAGGCGGCGGCCGCCGACTACGACAGGTCCCGCCATCAGCGCACGTTCGCGTCGGTCAAGACCACAGCGCAGATCGCCGCCACCGTCCGCTGCGACAGCAGTGACAGGCGGCTGAATCACTCAGTTCCGCTCACCGCAGCGCTGGACCTGCCACCCGCCGATTTCACGATCCCCCCATACGCCCTGGGCGTCTGGCTCGGTGTGCGTGATATGTCGGCCGACGGCTCGTTCACGGGCGCATTGCGCGAGCTCGGTGTACTTGCGAACAAGCATATACCTGTTTCGTACCTACGCGGCTCGCGGGCGCAGCGCCAAGCGCTGCTGGCTGGCCTGCTTGACACGGACGGCACGGTGAATAGGGCGGGATCGGTCCAGTTGTGCGTTACCTCAAGGCGCCTTGCCGAAGACTTTCGCGAACTGGTCACCGGACTCGGATACCGGTGTGGCTGGTCGGAAAAGCAAGCGCCTGGCCGCTCCGCGGCATCATCGGTTGCCTATGGTATTACCTTTACAACCGAAGATGACGTTTTCCGGCTGGAGCGGAAGCGGATCACCCATAAGGACCGGCGGCCTGCCAAAACGACGCCGCGCACGAGGCAGCGCTATATCACGGCCGTCCGCCCCGTGCCGAGCGTGCCTGTTCGATGTGTCCAGGTGGACAGCGCCGATCATCTGTACCTGGCGTCCAGGTCCATGATTCCGACGCACAACTCGACCCTGGCCCTGGATATCGCGCGGGCGGCGGCGGTCAGGAACGGGCTGACGACTGTGATCTTCAGCCTGGAGATGGGCCGCAACGAGATCACCATGCGGCTGCTGTCGGCCGAGGCCCGGGTGCCGCTGCACACCATGCGCACCGGCCGGATGAGCGACGACGACTGGGCCAGGCTCGCCCGGCGGATGGGCGAGGTCGCGGAGGCCCCGCTGTACATCGACGACTCGCCGAACATGTCCATGATGGAGATCCGGGCCAAGTGCCGCCGCCTCAAGCAGCGCCACGGCCTGCGGATCGTGATCGTGGACTACATGCAGCTCATGAGCACGCCCAAGCGGGTGGAGAGCAGGCAGCAGGAGGTATCGGAGATGTCGCGGGCACTCAAGCTGCTCGCCAAGGAACTCGACGTCCCCGTAATCGCCATCTCACAGCTCAACCGCGGCCCCGAACAGCGCAACGACAAGCGCCCGTTGCTGTCCGATCTTCGCGAGTCCGGCTGCCTGACGGCCGAGACGCGTGTTCTGCGTGCCGATACGGGCACTGAGGTCGCACTGGGAGACCTGTTGACGTCCGGGGAACGCGACGTCCCCGTCTGGTCACTGGACGAGCGTCTGCGCTTGGTGCCCTCAACAATGACGCACGCCTTCCCGAGCGGCGTGAAGGAGGTTTTCCGGGTCGCGCTGAGTTCCGGTCGCGAAGTTCGCGCGACAGCCAACCATCCGTTCCTTACATATGATGGCTGGAAGGCGCTCGGCGAGCTAACCGCAGGCTCGCGGGTCGCCGTGCCTCGTCGATTGCCTGGTCCGTTGACGGCACGCGAAGTACCCGAGCCCGAAGTCATCATGCTCGCGCACTTGATCGGAGCTGGGTCCTTCGTCAAGCGCCTGCCGATCCGCTACGCCAGCAAGGACGAAGCCAACCTCGCTGCGGTCACCAAGGCGGCGACGTACTTCGGAATCACCGCCACGCGTGACGACTATGAGGCGGCTCGCTGCACATCGCTTCGGTTGCCTGCTCCATACCGTCTGACCCATGGAAGGCGGAACCCAATAGTTGCTTGGCTCGACTCGCTCGGGCTGTTTGGTCTTCGCAGCCATGAGAAGTTCGTCCCAGCGATCATCTGGTCCTTGCCCGGGCAGCAGCTCGCCCTGTTCCTGCGTCATCTCTGGGCCACTGATGGATCCGTGACAATTACAAAGACCGACACAGTCAGGATCTATTTCGGAACGACCAGTGAACGACTGGCCCGCGATCTGCAGAGCCTCATGCTGCGATTTGATATCAGATCCCATCTCAATGTGGTTGGCAACACATACGGGCATCCCCAGTGGACGTTGGATGTACGCGGGGCCGACGACCAACGGCGGTTTCTCAATGAGATTGGGGTGCACGGTGAACGGGAGCGGAACGTCAGGCAAGCTCTCAAACGCCTGGACGCTATGACAGCCGCTGGACGCTTCGACACGGTTCCCGCGAATGTCTGGGAGCGCGTGCGTCACATGATGAACGATCGCGATACGGTGCTCTCGAAGATGCGGGTAAGCGTGGGAACCAGGAGTCGTGAGGATATGAACCCCCTGGTCAATCCCTCGCATAAGCGCCTACGGCGCATAGCAGAGGTGCTCGGGCACACGGAGCTTGAGATGCTCGCGACCAACGATGTGTATTGGGATACAATCAAAACGGTTGACAACGTGGGCCCACAGCCTGTTTATGACGCAACGGTACTCGGTGCTCACAATTTTCTTGCGAATGGTATAAACGTCCATAACAGTATCGAACAGGACAGCGACGTCGTGATTTTGCTGCATCGGGAGGATGCGTACGAGCGGGAATCCCCTCGGGCCGGAGAGGCCGACCTGATCGTGGCCAAGCACCGGAACGGCCCGACCGCGACCCTCACGGTCGCATTCCAGGGCCACTACAGCCGCTTCGTCGACATGGCCCCCGGCTGACCAGGCCGCGGGAGGGTGCCTGAAGGAGTGCGAGTGCGATGGCCACGGTGCCGCGGATCGGAACCGGGCAGCGGCGGGCGCGCCTTGCGCTGCGCCATCACCTGAGCCCGGGCGCGCGGGCCGCGACGGTGGCCGAGGTCGGCGCCGGCCTGGTGGCCCTGCACGCCACCGACCCCGCGTCGGTGTTCCTCGCGATCCAGGCACGGGCACGGGCGAATCCCGCTCCCGCCGTGATCGAGCAAGCGCTCTATGTGGACCGGACGCTGGTGCGGATGCTGGGCATGCGCCGGACGATGTTCGTCGTCGCGGCGGATCTCATGCCGGTCGTGCAGGCGTCGTGCACGGACGAGATCGCGCTGCGGCAGCGCCGCAGGTATGTGCAGCTGCTGGCGCAGGGCGGCATCGCCGGCGACGCGGGCGCCTGGCTGAAGGACGTCGAGGAGTCCACCGCGCGGGCGCTCGCCGCCCGTGGCGAGGCGACGGCCGCGCAGCTCGCCGAAGACGAGCCGCGCCTGCGTACGAAGATCATGATGGCGGAGGGCAAGAGCTATGGCGGCATGCAGGGTGTGTCCACCTGGGTGCTGCTGCTGCTTGCCGCCGAAGGGCGCATCGTCCGCGGCCGCCCACGCGGGTCGTGGACGTCCACGCAGTACCGATGGCTGCCGATCGAGGCATGGCTGCCGGGCGGGCTGACCAGGCCGCCCGCGCCGGCCGCGCGGGCGGGCCTGCTCCGCCGCTGGCTGGCCGCGTCCGGCCCGGCTACGGTCGACGACCTGCGCTGGTGGACGGGGTGGACGGCCGGGCAGGTGAAAGCGGCACTCGCGCAGATCCCGCGCACCGAAGTCGACCTCGACGGCACGCCCGGGTTCGTGCTCGCCGGCGACGAGGATCCGGTGCCCGAGGTGGCGCCGTGGGCGGCGCTGCTCCCGGCGCTCGACCCCACCGTGATGGGCTGGCAGGACCGCCGCTGGTTCCTCGGCGGGCATGGCCAGGCGCTCACGGACCGCTCCGGCAACATCGGCCCGACGGTGTGGTGGGACGGACGGGTGATCGGGGGCTGGGCGCAGCGGGCGGACGGCCGGATTGTGGTCCGGTTGCTCGAGGACGCGGGCGCCGATGCCGTTGCTGCGGCAGAAGATGAAGCCGAACGGCTGCGCGGCTGGATCGGTTCCGTGCGGGTGACGCCGCGCTTTCGCACGCCGCTGGAGAGGGAGCTTTCCGGCTGATTTGCGGGCCTCGGCGCGGTCGCCGTCCTGGCCGGGCTCGGCATTGCCAACGTGATGGTGATCTCGGTGCTTGAACGGCGTCCGGAGATTGGCCTGCGCCGGGCGATCGGCGCCATGCGGGACCACGTCGCCGGGCAGTTTCTGCTCGAGGCGATGTGCTGTCCCGGTTCGGCGGCCTGGCTGGATTTACGGTCGGCGCTGCCGGCTTGACAACCGAGTGTTACCTGCGGTCTCCTTATCGTCATGCCAGTGAGCGCGGAGCATCACCGTCGCGGCACGCACCCTCAGGTGCGCGCCGGGGCCGGGCTGCCCGGCGCCGCTGCCGCGCGCGCGTGTCTTCCTTGTTGTCGTTGACGGCCATTCCCTGCTGTTGATGACCACCGCGGGCCATCGGCCCGCCGCCACCTGGAAGACCGGCAATGAACCTCGACGTTTCCACCGCTCCCGAACTCGCGCAACTTGCCTCGCTGCCCGCATCCGCACCGCCGTTAGGGAAATTGGGCGGCATCAGCGGTCAGGTGACCACGGGCCGCCTCGCTGGCCTGGTGCGTGCCGTGGCCGCCGACCCGTCACGGTGGTGGCACCTGGTCCGGTTCGACCCGAGCCGCCCGGTCCACCTGCGCCTGGACGCGGCACCCGGATACGAACTGTGGCTCGTCACCACACCACCCGGATACCGGGGCGCGTCGCGCGACTGCGGTCCCGGATGTGCCGCGCTCACCGTGGCCGCCGGTGAACTGGCCGAGCGGATCATTACCGCGGCGGGCGCGGCGGACCGGCCCCTTCGGCCGAACCGGGTGCGGGTGCGCGGGCGGGGCCATCTGCACGAGACGGTCAATCCCGGCACCTGCTACGCGGTGAGCATCTGCGCGCACGCCGCCCCAGCGGCGGGCAGCGGCGGGACCTGGGCGGGCGTGGTGTAGTTCACCGTTTGTCCGTCTCCTGCGCGGCCGGGGCGGCTGAGAGCCAGCCTGCGAGCGCCAAAGACACCATGCGGGCCATCAAGGCGGCACACCTCGTGCTCGATGGCGCGCTACTGGCCGGGCGCGCGCTGCGGGCACAGGGAGATCGTCGTGGGAGTGACGTCGAGATGTGCCCGTCGCTCGCGTTGCGCCTGACCCAGTCCAACGGCCCCGGCGGGCGGCCCCGGCGGCCAAGGCCGCCGCATCGGCAGGGCGTTCCGCATCAACGGTGCGCCAGCTCCCGGCCGGCGAGGACGATCAGCCGCCCCGGCCGGGCGGGACCGGCAGAGTGACCCGCCCGGCACAATGCGCAGCTACCAGCGATGGGCGACGTCGATCACGACATGGCTGTGACCATCCGGGCTGCTCGTGGTGAATACGCGGAACGGCAGCTTGGCGCGCACACCGAGACCGATCGAGGTGATTCCCTCGAACGACCCGGCGCCCACGACCTGGCGGAACGTACGGAAGCCTGACACGTCGACAAGGTGCCTGCTGCCGATGGGGAACCCGCGTGCGATCGGGGCGAGGATGGTGATGCGCAGCTTCGCGCCGCCGCGCACCGGGATGACCCTACCGGAAGGATCTTGGATGATCTTGGCGACATATTCGACCCGGTAGCCGGCCTTCGGTCCCTTGCCAAGGTCGATCACGAGCCGGTCGAAACAGGCATGTTCTCCCGCGCGCACGTGCTGAACCGGCGTCCGGACCATCTTCCCGGCGCTCTTGGGCTTGGTGCCCCAGTGAATCCCGCAGAAGGCGGCTCCAGCCGGTGCGGCGCCCGTCACCGTGATCGGTGCCGCGGCCGTTACCGGTGCCGCGGTTGTCGCCCCGGCGAGGGCCCCTGACACCATGACTGCGGACATCGCGCCCAACAGGACAACAGCTAACCTCTTCATTGCGCCCCCTTTATGTGGCTTTTTACCATTAGACGCCGCAGCGGCCGGTTCCGTTGGCTCCGTTGGCCACCCCGAGCGAGTCTGGCCGGCCAGACCGGGCGCAGACAGCGGCAGCCGTTCAGGCTAAGCATCCATGCCCATCGCGGACCCGGGCTCGCCATGAACGCCCGGCGAGTCCGGGCGAGGCATCCCGTACGGCGAAGATGTCAGCGCCCTGTGACCTACTGTAGGTAGGACAACCGTGGGAGGTCGGGCTGTGACTTGAACGAACGCGAGGCGACGTCGGTATCCAGGACGACCGCTCGCAGCGTCGGCTCAGGCGAGTTTCGCGTGGCGCGACTCGGCGACGAAGGCGAGGAGCTCATCCAGCTCCTCGTCGGTCTCGAACGCATCGCAGCGCAGTTCGTCGACTGAGCGGATTGGGTGCGCGCCTGGTGTCTGCCTGATCAGTTCCTCAAGCGGTACCAGGTCCTCGCCGCCCCGGTACTGTGGGTGCTCGGCGTTCGTGCTCGTCAGGACCACCTCAGTTACCCTGCCCCCAGTGTCGCACGCGCCTGGCCGAACCCAACCAGCATCTGGCCTTTCCTGGGAAGACAGCTACGCGGGCATGATGTTCCCGCCCGCTCGCTCGCCCGCCCGCCGACCACGCCCCGGTGTGCCCTATCCTTGACACCTGACGCGAGCGCACATCGGCTACCGATTTAGGCGTCCGCAGCGCTGTGCAGGCTAGCTGGTGCGTCAAATGACCGGCGAAACCGCTGGTCAGACAACTGAAGACGGGCGCTCGTAGCTCAACGGACAGAGCATCTGACTACGGATCAGAAGGTTGCAGGTTCGAATCCTGTCGAGCGCGCTCCCTGACCAGGGCGTTCCTTGATCGAAAGGAGCGCCCTGAGTGCTGTCTGAGGCCTGACCTGCCGGTCAACCAAAAACGTTCGTCCCGTTTGGATCCGTGAAGCCCGGGTAAATGGCCATGCCTCACTGGGGTTCATGAGCTCCGCTTCTGCCGCCACCGCTCCAGCACCCGCGACAGGAAGCATCACCACCAGCATTCCCTGCACCGTCGGCGGCGTAGCGAGCACCTGCCAGCTCACGGTCACCAGCTTCAAGGTCGTCAACGGCGCCATTGACGCAGTCGGGACGGTCACCGGTGGAGGTCACCGTGCCGTTCCAGGCTCCGGTGCAAGCCACTGGCAGCTGCCAGATTCTCGATCTGACGCTCGGGCCACTGCACCTGGGATCTGCTCGGGCTGGTGGTCGACCTCAACCAGGTTCACCTGACGATCACTGCGCAACAAGGGCCGGGAAACCTCCTCGGGAACATCCTTTGCGCGGTCGCGAATCTGCTCAACAACACGGGCAGTACCACGACCGGGCTGCAGCAGATCGTCAACCTGCTGAATCAGATCCTGGCCCGGCTGTAACGCCGTCCCGATGAGGCGTTCCGGCCCCGCAATGGCCAGGGCCGGAACGCCTCCACCGGATCAGGAGATGCCCACCGCGCGCCCGATCGACCGGTGAACAGCGCAGGCCGATGACGCACGCGCCCCCGGCAGGCTCACCGCTCGCTTGCCAGGTCAGCTGTTGTGTGCCCGGTACCAGTTCATGATCAAAGACCCGGCGCCTTGGCTGGTGGGTTGAGCCGCGCGCTTGCAGGTCCAGGTCGCCGCGTTGATCGTCGTGGGGCTCGCCAGGTTGGTGTCCGATGTGACCAGCAGGCCCGCTGCGAGCTGGTAGGCAGTCATGCCGATGCCCTTGCTGGCCAGGTAGCGGAGAAACACGGAACCTTGGTGGGAGCGTCCCCCAGCATGCGTTGTCTGAGTTCGCGAACGGGCGGTAATTCGTCCACTCGCCGTCGACCACCGGCGCGACGCGGGTTGATCAGGTAGCCGAAGTCGAAGAACCAGGCGGTCGTGTCGTGCGCGCCGGCCGGGTGATGGACGGCGTACACGACCCCGGGGCTGGTGAGCACCGCGTGCTGGCGCACCATCCCCGGCGAAGGAGGCGGAGTGGTCCGGTCCCCCGACCCAGAGCAGGTTGTGCGCGCCGGCCGCCCGCAGGTCGGCCGCCAGCTTCGCCATCCCGATGTACTTCGCCCCGGCGAAGGTGCCGCCGTTATGCCACAGGCTCCATATTCTTGCGCCTTGGACATGCCCTTGGATGGCCGCCACGGGGGCAACCGCGCTACCCTTTCCTTGCATTGTGCTTGGGGGGAGGCGCCGGTGATGGCTGGGCCGGGAGACGAGATGGCCGCCGCGGCGGCGGGCCGCGGGCACCTCAGGGCGTCTCACGCCGACCGCGAGCAGGTGATCGATCTGCTCAAGGCCGCGTTCGTGCAGGGGCGGCTGACCAAGGACGAGCTGGATGCGCGGGTGGGCCAGACGTTCGCCTCGCGGACCTATGCGGAGCTGGCCACGCTCACCGCCGACATTCCCGCCGGGCTGATCGCAGCCCCACCGCCGCGTAAGCCCGCCCGGGCACGCACCCGGCCGCCAATGAGCAAGGTAGTCGCGGGCGCAGTCCTGATCATTCCGCCGCCAGCCATGCTGGCGGCCACTTTCCTCACCGAGAATGAGCAATTGGCCAAATTGTTCATTTTGATCATTCCCTGGTTTTTGATCGCCTGGATTGTAGCCGGGCTCCAGATACTCGACTCGCGGCACCAGAAGCGTTCCCGCGGGCAGCTACCGCGGCGGCCAGCGCAGCGCGGCCAGGCGCTCGAAGGTGAGCAGGACGGCAAGACCGGCAATGATCTGACTCTTTCCGAAGCTCGCAGAGACGTCCGTGCCCCGCATGTGCCCGATCACGGAGTCATCCAGCGCACCTGGCGGTCACTGACCGTACGCCGAGGCCAGCGCCGACCTGCGCACCTACAGATCACGGCATGACCAGTCGCACCCTGCCAGGCCGGTAGCCCGGGCAAGGCGCATCGGTCAGTGCTGTGAAGCCTGGAAGCAGGCCACGTCGTACTGCGACGTCGGCGAGTAGTTCTGCCCGCCGACTCCGCCGTTCACGCTGTTGATGCCTGGCTCGTTGAACGGTGAACCAGGGCTGTTCGCGGCGTTCCCCGGGGTGTTCGGCTCGACCGCCTGGCATGACTGATTAGGCAGCCCGGGCGGCCCGGGCGGGTTGTCTGCCAAGGCCGGAGCTGCCATCCCGAGTCCCAGCACGACGCAGGTGGAGACGACGACAAGAAGACGACGCATGACGATCAGCTCCTAGAGCACGGGCCACGCACGGGTGACTCAGTGTGATCCCGGCGTGAATGACCTACATGTAGACGCGCGCAATTCCACCTCGGTTTACCACAGGGCGAGACTCGCCGCCAGGTACTTGCACTCTTCCTGCGACGGCGGCACACTGCTCGGCCGAGAACGTGGCGAGGACAGCTCCCGCCGATGTACCGCTGGTTGGCTGGCGTTGCGCCGCATCCGGGTGCTCGGCCAAGCCCTGCGGGGCCGACCGGGAGCGAGCTGCCGGGCATGGCTGAGAGCTTCTGATTCGATGCGGTCGCGGAGAGCCCCCATAGCCGCAATGCGACCCGAGATCACGGGTTCCTCGCGGCACAGCGGCCCCGGGTTCGTCGTGGTGCTGCCCGCCGCCAGGAGTGGTGGGAGGGCCTGGCGCCGGTCGCGGAGGTCGCGTGCTTCGGGGCCGGGGCTTGCGATGACGAACAGGGAGCGGCGCAGGTGCCGCAGCCGGGTCCGGCCGGTCTCGCGCAGCGCTGGGGCGGGGACAGTGCCGAGTACGTGCAGGGCGAAGGCGGCGGCGCCGGCCCTTTCGCGTGTGGTCAGAGGTAGGGCCCGCCACTCTCGCCGTCTCGGGCCACCCACTCGACGGCCAGCACGTCCGCTGGGTCCAAGACGTTCCACCCGTCGCCGCGTGAGGTCTCGACGAGCCCGTCCGGGCGGAGCCGCACACCGAGCAGCGGGTGCTTTTCGTCATTGAGGGTCCAGCGCGCGTTCAGCCCCCGGAACACGAGCCTGACCTGCCCTTGCTTGCCGATCACCGGTTCCAGCAGCTCAACGATTACGGTGCCGTCCACAGCGCCACCTTACGTGCCAGATCCACTGGCCCGGCCGCTTGGTGGCGTCCGGCGCGGCGGTCCGGCGTGACGGCGGCGTGCCACGCCACGCAGCCGTTCGGGATCCCGGTTTGCCCGCTGCTCGCGGGGCAGCACGCCAGGGACGTGACAGCGCCAAGGGCGCTCGCGTGGCCGGCCGGCCTGCGGCATTGGGGTCTCCGCGCTGATCAGGCGCCTCGTGGATGATGCCAGCAGTGACGGAGACCGCGGGCCTTCCGTCCTCCGCGCCGGCCTTTGTGATCACACTAAGGACTGGGCGTCACGGCGGAACTCATCGGGCCGGCCGTGCTTGCCTGGGCGACGTCCGCGTGTGTCATGTCCCAGGACGGCCGCGACCCAGCCGGTGGACGCAGGCCGGGGGACTGCGGCTGTGATTGGTGGCACGCCGCACCGCCGTCCGGGCCTGGGGCTAGCGTCAGAGGATGGCTGAGCGCGAATGGCTGCGGCAGGAGGACTGGTATGCGTCGCTGGCGACGTCCTACGTGGCCACCGGAGCGCTGATTACCGATCCCGCTGGCCGGGTGCTGCTGGTCAAGCCCAACTACCGGCCGTACTGGGCGTTCCCCGGCGGGATGCTGGAGCATGCGGAAGCACCGCATGCCGGATGCGCCCGCGAGGTCCGTGAGGAACTTGGCCTGGCCGTGACGATCGGGCCGTTGCTGGTGGCCGGGTGGGCGCCGCCGCTCGGGCAGCGGCCGCGGCCGATCATTTACCTGCTGTTCGACGGCGGGGCGGTCCCAGCTGACACGCAGGTCCGGCTGCAGCACGCCGAACTTGACGACTGGGCGTTCGTGTCCGCCGTCGAGGGCGCCGACCTGCTGGACACGCTGGTCGCGGACCGGCTTGCGGCGGCGCTGCGGGCGCGGAGGACCGGCCGCACGGAATATCTGCCGGTAGAGCCGGCCAGACCGGGACCGAGACCCGTTTAGACCACGAGCGCCGGGTCGTCGGGAGCGGACAGGCTCAACACGGCGCCGGCGACCGCGGGCGATGCGGTGAGCCTCGCCTCGAGTGCCCGCAGCCGCACGGCCACGTGTGACTCGGTGTCATCGCCGGTGAGATCGACGTCGCCGATCACCGAGACCATCCGCGGCCCGACGATCTCCAGCCGCAGATAGGTCACCCGGGCGACCTCCGACGCGTCCAGCAGGGCCGCGATGGTGGCCGCACGCACGCGGGGGTCGGCCTCCTGGCCGATCAGGAAACGACGATTGCGGTTGATCAAGACGATCGCGACGACAGCGAGCAGCGCGCCGACCAGGATCGATCCGGCGGCGTCGGGAACCGGGGAACCCGTCAGCTGATGGGTGGCCAGCCCGGCGGCCGCGATGAGCAGGCCGGTCAGGGCGGCGGAGTCCTCCGCGAACACCGCCCGCAGGGTGGGATCAGAGGTGGCCATGACGTGCTCGAGCAGGTCGCGCCGCATCGAGCGGGCCTCGGATCTGGCCTGCCGGACCGACTGCAGGAAGGAGATCGCCTCGAGAACGAACGAGACGGCCAGCACGGCGTAGCCGACGGCGAAGTGGCTGGCCGGCTCCGGGCTGGCGAGTTCCTGGATCCCGTGCGTGACGGACACCGCGGCGCCGGCCACCAGCAGCCCGAGCGCGGCGAACAGCGACCAGACGTAGGCCTCCCGGCCATGACCGAACGGGTGCGTGAGGTCGGGCGGGCGGCGGGACCGCCGGTTGGCGATCAGCAGGAAGACCTCGTTGCCGGCGTCCGCCCAGGAATGCGCCGCCTCGGCCAGAATCGACGCCGACCCGGTCACCACGGCGGCGGCCGATTTCGCCACCGCAATCAGGATGTTGACGCCGAAGGCGACCAGCACCGTCGTGACGCTCTCGGACCCGCCGGGATCACCCGCCCCCGGCACCGACCCGAGCAGGTCGTGGAATCCACGGCCGGCCCCCGCCGCCGACCCGGGGGCCGCAGCCTGCTCGCCGCCCTGCTCGTGCGCCATCAGCCAGTGTTAACACACAAGCGCGGGCGCCGGGAACGGGCAGCAGCCGCACGCCCGGCTCAGGTCGCCGAACTCGCGCCCGACGGCGACGCTCATCTCGCCAGAATGTAGCAAGCCAATTGTCGTGCAGTCATTGTGTGGCTGCGGTCAGACGGGGCGTGCCACCTCGCGTAAAACCGTAGAGAATCATTATCCCTAAGGACCCGTAGGTAATCAACATGCGGGTTTGATCTCTGCGGCACATGCCGTGTGCCGCCATGGTTGCCTGCAGGGGGCTATCGGACGGTGCCGCGCACGCCGGGGTCTGGCGGGATGAGACGATGTGATCTTGGGATGGTCGTGGCTGTGCCGAGGGGTGGCTGTGCCGCAGGCGGCGGCAGGTGCGCGGGTGGGCCCCGCGGTCACCGCGGGGGCGGTAGCCAGCGGGCAGGGGTGCGCGGGCAGCACGGTTGATAGATGGCGTCGATGAGTACACCGGCTACCCGCGGCCCGGCCGATACGTGTCCCAGAATATAAGATCGATCTTTCCATATTCTGGGATCTTCATGATCCCGGTCCCTCACCCGCGTATGGCGCGGGTGAGGGACCACGATCACGGGTGAGACCACGATCAACAGAACATGCCCGCAGCCGTCCGGCAGGTCCCGCCGCTGATGCACCCCCACCCGGCTTGCGGGCCCGGCCCAGCGGACCCTCCCCGTCCCAGCTCCGCCACCCTCCGCGCCCTCCGCGCCTCCCGGCCGCCCGCGCCACCGCCTGGATCCCCATGGCCCAGCCCCCGGGCCGCCGCCCCCGCCGAAAGCCACCGCTGCCGCTCGCCCGGATGCGGCAAGACCGCCTCAAACTTCGCCGCCAGCGAACCCTCCAACCCCTCCAGTCCCTCCATCCAACAATGACATCTAGAACTAGAACCCGCGCTTTGTTTCTCGACGCGTCCTAACGGCTGCGCGGCGCGACACCGCCAGCGAAGGCAGCGGAGTTCCGGCGCGCGGGGCTTTCCTGGCCCTCGTACGGCGGAGGTACCCGGGAACCTGCACGTTGAGCGCCTTCTAATCGATCTTCGCCGTCGCCTCAGCCGTTGAGTGGAATCAGCACTACGATGGTGTTTACGGATGGGCCCGTGGCTTCGGTGCCATTGTTAGCATCCTCGGCGAACGCGAAAGCACTTGCTTTGGTGGCATCAAGCTGGAAAGGCACGCTTTCGTTCGCAAAAATGGTCCAGCGCGCCACGCTCCCTGGGTTGCAGGAAACGCTCACGAACCCGGATACGAAGTCCACTCCGTGGTCTTGGGTCAGGTCGATCAACACTGTGGTCCAATCGAACTGGTTGCAGGTCACCGTGCCAGTGGCCACCATGTACCCGGCCGTATTGTTCACCGTCGCCGTCCGGTCAACCGTTACGTTGAGGCTCAACGGAGGCAGCGGCGGCGTCGGGGTGAAGATGAGTTCGCCCGTTAGCGCGGCGGTCGCCCCGTTGCAGTGCTCCTCGAACGTGACATCGAGACGGCTCAGGACGCCATTTGTGAATTCAATATCGAGCACGTCGAACTGGCCCGTGATGGTCTGGCAGGTGAAACCCTGGTTTATTTGGATACCAGGATGTCCGGCTTGCTGGAATGGGGCGCCTTGCGCGTCGAGATAGTCCCCTACCTGAAGCGGCTGATTGTCGGGCGCGGCGAACTGGAGAGTCCAGCGGTCGCCGTTGAGTCCGTTGACGGTGGCAAAGATACTGCTCTGGTTGAAGCCTGCGTTCGCGAAGAATTGGTCTTGCGGCTGGCTGTAGCTGTAGTCTTTGCCTTGTCCTATGAAATCCCCTGGGTCGCTGTGCATGGTTAATGACGCGGGAGCGGCGCGCCGGGGAGGCGATCTGCGGCAGCGGCTCCGGCCTTGACGCGGGGCCTACCGAGCGGGTCGGCGTTCGAGGCGTGGCTGCTGGCTGGGTCCGCGCTAGGCTCCAAGAAGACGAGGGAGCGTGGCTATGGTGAAGACGACGCCGTTCACGATAGGGGCCGACGCCACCTGCAGCGATGGGGCCCGCGGTGAGGTGATCCGGGTGGTCGTCGACCCCGTCGCTCGCGCGGTCACCCATCTGGTCGTCGAGCCAAAGGGGCGCCAAGGTCTCGGCCGGCTTGTTCCTCTCGATCTTGTCGACGCCTCCGGGGGCGACATCCGGCTCCGCTGCACCATGGCCGAGTTTGACAGGCTCGACTTCGCCGAAGAGACGCAATTCGTGCCGGGCAGCAGCGGCTACGCGGCCTATGGGCCGGAGCAGGTGCTGGCCTGGCCCTACTCCAGCCTGGGCGGCCTGAGCGTCCAGGGCGACATGGTCCCGGGGTTTTCCCAGACCGTCACCTACGACACGGTCCCCCTGGGCGAGGTGGCCGTGCGCCGTGGCGAGCATGTCCACGCCACGGACGGCGACATCGGGCGAGTCGAAGGGCTCGTCATCGACCCCCGCAACCACCATGTGACCCACGTGCTCCTCCAAGAGGGGCATTTGTGGGGGCGCAAGGAAGTGGCCATCCCGATCAGCGCCGTGGTCGGCGTCGACGACGGTATCCGGCTCAACATCGCCAAGCAAGAGGTGCAGGAGTTGCCGCCAGTGGACATCGACCACCCGGACGGATAGCGTCCCCCGGGCCGCCGAGAAGGCGGTCGCACCGGCAGATCTCCGGCGCGACGGTTCTTGGCGCGACGGGCTGATAGATCCACGCGACTAGATCCACGCGCCGCTAGCTGCCCTCGCCGTCTGCCGGGTCCCGCCATGCAGCCTGGCGCTCAAACCCGTGCCCACTGTTTTAATCTTGCATTGTCCGGCCTTGTCTCCACGGCGATTGGCCGCAGCGTCTGCGGGAATACCGGACCCTCTCCGAAGGCGGCCGCCACAACGCCTTGCCGTTCATTTGCGGTGATTTCAGGCCGAGCGTGCCTTGGCCCATAGGCGTGCCTCCCGCCGTGCCTGGGCACAAAGGCGACAATCAATGTGGCGGCCAGCGCAACCAAAATGATTGCACCCGCGGCGAAACCGACTAGCAGCCAGGACGCGGAGAAATCCGGCAGGCCCAAAGACAAAGCCTGCTTTCCCCCCAGTGGCGTGTACGCCGTCATGACGTTTCTGCCTCCTCCCCTCAAGCGTCCACAGTTCACCGGCAGGCCCTCCAGTGCTAACGGACTCGCCTCCGGCGCGTAGCTGGACAGACATGCGGGGAACTCTGCCTATTTTAGGAGCTCGTGCTAGAATTGCTTGTGGACGGTTTAGATTTTCTCCCGTCCACACGATGTGGATAGGTTTATCCCTGGTAACGTGCCTGCGTAGGCGATAGGCCCATGGGTGGCGTGCTCAGAATCTCCAGCCTTATCCCCACGTTGCCCACAGGTTTTCCGGTGTTTTTGCACATGTGATCCACAGGTCTGTGCACAGCACGGCTCGTGCCGCCGCACGCTTGCTCAATGTCCCGCGCGCCCACTATCGGCCGGTCCGCCTGTCGGCCCGGCGGGGCCGCCGTCAGGGCAGCGAGCCCGCGTCCCATTGGGCGCGACCGCCTGAATCCTTACCGTCCGGTTACGTAGACGGCCAAGCGCGGCGCTGGCAGCCCCGGCCAGCCTATCGTCGCTACACATGCGGATATTGGTCACCGGCGCGGCCGGCTTTGTCGGCTCGCATGTGGTGGCAGCCTTTGCCGCGGACCGCAATGCGCTGACCAGCCTCGATCTGGTCCTGCCTGCGGTCACCGCGGTCGAGCGGGGGGCGGACGGCGCGGTCGCCCCAGCCAGCCGGGCCGCCGCCGGCTCGAACACCCCCGTAACGGCGGATGTGCGGGACGCGGAAGCGGTGGCAGCAGCGCTGCAGGGCGTTGACCTCGTCTGCCACCAGGCGGCGATGGTCGGCCTCGGCACCGGTTTCGCCGACGCTCCGGAATACGTCAGCCGCAACGATCTCGGCACCGCGGTGCTCCTGGCGCAGATGGCGGCCGCGGGCGTCCGCAGGCTCGTGCTCGCGTCGTCAATGGTGATCTACGGCGAGGGCCGTTACGAATGTCCCCTGCACGGGCTGCGGCGGCCGCTGCCGAGGCAGGTGGCGGATCTGGCCGCGGGGCGGTTCGAGCCCGGCTGCCCCGACTGCGGCGCACCCATGCTGACCGGCCTGGTCGGTGAGGACGCGCCGGCCGACCCGCGCAACGTGTACGCCGCGACCAAGCTTGCCCAGGAACACCTCGCGGCGTCGTGGGCACGAGTGACCGGCGGCACCGTCGCCGCGTTGCGATACCACAACGTCTACGGCCCCCGGATGCCCGTCGACACCCCATACGCCGGGGTCGCCGCGATCTTCCGTTCCGCCTTGGCCCGGGGCGAGGCGCCGCGCGTGTTCGAGGACGGCGGCCAGCTACGTGACTTCGTGCACGTCCGCGACGTGGCCCGGGCCAATGTCGTGGCGGCGCGGTGGGCCGCTCGCGCGGCCGCGGGAACGTTCCGTGCCTTCAACGTCGGCAGCGGCACCCCGCACACCGTCGGCGAAATCGCGGCCGCGCTGTCCCGGACGCTCGCCGGGCCGCCGCCGGCGGTGACGGGCGAATACCGGCTCGGCGACGTGCGGCACATCGTCGCGTCGAGCGAGCGGCTCAGGAATGAGCTCGCCTGGTCGCCGCAGGTCAGCTTCACCGACGGCATCGCCGAGTTCGCCGGCCTCACCGCGCCGGCACGGGCAACCTGACCTCGAACCGGCAGCCGCCGGTGATGTTGCGGACGTCCACCTCACCGGAGTGCGCCTCGACGATGCCGCGCACTATCGCCAGCCCGAGCCCGGCGCCCGCGTACGGGTCTGGTGTGCGGGCATCGCTGCCGCGCCATGCGACGTCGAACAGCCGGTCCAGGTGTGCCTGCGGAATGCCGCCACAGGCGTCGGTGATGGTGAGCAGCGCGAAACCGTCGTGGTGATCCGCTTCAACCCGGACGGTTCCGTCTCCTGGGGTGTGCCTGATCGCGTTGACGACCAGGTTCGTCAGGGCACGCGACATCTCGCGCGCATCGGCCCGGACGGCGAGCGGTGCGTGGATGTCCGCGGCCAGCTTGACCCGCCGTGCCTGGGCGAGCGGGTGCGCGCCTGCCATCGCGTCGTCAACCAGGTCGGCGAGCCACACCTGCTGCAGCGAGAGCCGTAGCGCCCCGGCGTGGATCCTGGACAGCTCGAACAGGTCGCCGACCATTCCGGTGAGCCGTTCGACCGCCTGCCGCATCTGGGCGTAGTACCGCGCCGGGTCGGCGGCGACACCGTCTTCGAGTGCCTCGGCCATGGCGCGCAGGCCCGCGAGAGGGGTCCGCAGGTCGTGGGACACCCACGCGACCAGTTCGCGGCGTGAGCGCTCGAGCGCCCGTTCCCGTTCCCGTGATTCGGCGAGCCGCATGCTCGTGGCGGCGAGCTCGCGGCTGAGCTCCGCCATTTCGGACGTCGCAAGCCTCGGCTCCGGGCGGGCTGCCGTCCGCTTGCTCATGTCCGGGCCGGTGCCCAGCATCCGCAGCGCTGACCGCAGGGCGTTGCTGTCGGCGGCGACGCTGCGCCCAAGCAGACCGGCCATGACAAGCGCGATGATTCCGGCCGAGACGAGCACCACGATGACGGTGCCGAAGTCGTCCGGCGAGATGAACATCGCATGCGCGACGGCGACCGTCCCCGCGGCCATGGCGAGCACGCTGGACAGCGCTATCGCGAACAGTGCGAAACGCAGCGACCGGCCGCGCAGCAGGCGGAGCGCGACCAGCCCGATGATGCCGACAGCCGCCGCGCAGCCCGCGGCCATCCCGACGATCTCGAGGGTGTCCTTCATGGTGCGGCACCGCCAGCGTCGAACCGGTAACCGACGCCCCAGACCGTGGCGATCCGGCTCGGCCGCGCGGGGTCGTCCTCGACCTTCTCGCGCAGCCGCCGCACATGCACGGTGACTGTCGACATGTCGCCGTACTCCCAGTCCCACACCCGCCGCATGAGCTCGTCCCGGCTGAACGCGCGGCCTGGATGGGCCATGAAAAAGGCGAGCAGGTCGAATTCCCTGACGGTGAGGTCGAGCCGCGCGCCCGCGCGCTCGACGTGGCGGCCTGCCGCGTCCAGTGTCAGGTCACCAGACTGGTAGACGGCCGCGGCGGGCCCCGCCCTGCCGGGCCCGCTGCGGGCGCGGCTCAGCACGGACTGGGCCCGCAACACCAGTTCGCGCGGGCTGAACGGCTTGGTCACATAGTCGTCCGCACCCGTTTCGAGGCCGAGGATCCGGTCGCTCTCCTCGCTGCGGGCCGTCAGCATGATCACCGGAACGGGGCCGAGCTCCCTGATCCGCCGATGTACCTCGATGCCGTCGAGGCCCGGCAGCATCAGATCGAGGACGACCAGGTCGGGCAGCCGCGCCTCCGCGGCGGCGACCGCCTCGTACCCGTCCGCGGCGTGCCGCACCCGGTGGCCGGCCCGCTGGAGATAGGTGGCGACGACCTCCGCGACTGTCCGGTCGTCATCGACGACGAGCACGTCGGCGGCGTCTTCCATGGATGCGAGTCTAGGGTTGCCGCTCATCTGAATCGTTGCCTCGCGGTCGGCGGCCGGGGTCTGCGGCATGGTCCGCACGGTGTTCGCGGTGTGCACGGTGTTCTGGCTGTGCACGGTCTTCTGGCTGCTCGCGCTCGCGCCGCACCGTGCCGCGCCCCACGGTGCCGTGGGATACAGCCGCCCGGCGCGGCCCGGTGGCCCGGCGCGCGGCTTGCACGGCGGCGGCGCCGCCCGCTGCGGCCGTCGCGACCGCGGCCACGATGAACAGGACGACGAGGATGTTCCGCCCGTAGTCGAGCGGCAGCACCGTCGGGTTGGAGTCACGGCCCTTGCCCAGCAGGGCGGCGAGCCCGACCAGCAATGCGGTGCCGCCCACCAGCAGGGCGCCGGCCGCCCACGGCTTTGCGCGCGGCGGAAGCAGCCGTGTCCCTGCCCAGCACAGCGCGAACACGACGGGGGCGATGACCGCGTCGTGCCCGAGCACGCTCGCCGCGAGCCAGACGAGCAGATTCGCCGAGTGCGGGACAGCGTGCGAGAGGAACAACCCCCAAGAGCCGTAGGCCATCACCACGCAGCCCGCGAGCACCGCGGCGACTCGGCCGGCCCTCGCCATCAGGCGCACACCCTAGGCCGCCTCGATGATGTGGACCCATTTGGTCTGCAGCACGCCCGGCCTGCCCGGTGCGATGATCCGTGCCGGGTAGCCGTGGTCGATCGGCAGCGGAGCATCGTTCAGCCGCAGCGCGAGCAGGGTCAGCGGGTCGCGGTTGTACTGGCTCTGCATGCGGCTGTACGAATAGGTGCCGCTGCGTTCGAGCGAAACCACCCAGATCGAGGCGCCGTGGCGGATCTTCGCCCGGTCGAGCAGGTCGCGCACGCGCACGCCGGTCCAGTCCGCGTCGACCGACCAGCCCTCGACGCACGCGATCGGCAGCCGCGCCCGATGCTGGGGCATCGCCGCGAGCTCGGCAAGAGTGAGCTGATAGGGACGTGGGCCCCGGACCACAAGCCGCCACGACGGGTCCGTCGCCGCCTCGGTCACTCTCGCCTGCGCCGCTGTTCTGTTGATCGGCACGTGCTGCGGGCCGTTGCGCGGATCCCTGGGTGCGAGCACCGCGAGCCGGCGTAGCTGTGTCACCGACTGCCCGACCGTCAGCACGGTCACAGCGGTGACGGCTGCCCCGGTCATGGTGAGGAAGGCGCGCCGGCTCACCGCCGAGGGCTGGCCGGCAGTTTCCGCGTCGGCGCCTCGCCGCAGGCCACGGGCGATCGCGGGCGCCTTCACACCCAGATGGGTCAGGAGGGCGCCGGCGGTCACCCACGCGACCCAGTAGTGCGCGGCGGTGAATGGAAACTGCCATGGGTACCAGTGGACGATGTTCAGCAGGCCGGTCACCAGCTCGAAGGACGCCCCGGCGACGAGCACGGCGATGGACACGCGCTCAAGGGCGTGCGCAAGCGATCGCAGCGGTGGCCAGCCGAACAGCTTTGGGTACACCGTCCACAGCTTGGCGCCAAGCAGGGGGATCGCAGCCAGGCCGGTCGCCACGTGCAGGCCCTGCGTGAGGCGGTAGATCCATACCGGCCTGGTCAGCAGCGGCATCCACGAGGGCGGATGCTGCAGCAGGTGACTGATGAGCCCGGTCAGGAACGCGACGAGGAAACAGCTACCGAGCGCGACGCCGATGAGCGACGCGGTGCGCTCGTCATGCAAGCTGGTGCGGAACGCGCCGGGCCGCAGCGGCCCCGCCCGCAGCCACTGGGCGCGCACGGCAGGCGCCCCCAGCCGCCGCGCCCCCAGGCGCCGTGCCCCCAGCCGCCGCGCCCGCAGCCGCCGTGCCCGCGGCCCCGGCCGCTGCCGCGCCGCGGGCGAGTGCGGTCCTGGCCGTAGCCGGCCGCTCGGCGGTTGGTCCATGCTTCGATGGAACCTCATGGCCCGGGTCATGGCGGGCGGAAAATCCTTACGGTCCCGTGACAATGCGCCGCGCGCCGTGCGGTGCCTGCCACCCTGGGTGCCAGGGTTGGACCTGTGCCGAAGGTCAGGGTCCTGGGCGGGGTTGCCGCCGCCGCGGCACTCGCTGGGCTGGTTTTCGTTGGTGTCCAGTCCGGCATCCGGCATCGGTACGGCATCAGCGACCTGCTCGTGCTCGGCGTGGCCTGGCTCGTTTTCGCCGCTGGCGCGCTTGTCGTCAGGCGGCTGCCCGTGCGTACCGCCGTCGCCGTGATCCTGATCGGCGGCGCGGCGATGGAGTTTGCGGCGTTCAGCGGTCCTCCGCACCTGTCGGACGACGTCTTCCGCTACATCTGGGACGGCCGGGTGCAGGGCGCGGGCATCGATCCCTACGAGTATGTGCCCGCTGCGCCACAGCTGGCGAGGTTTCGTGATCCGGCGCTGTGGCCCGCGGCCTCGCACTGGTGTGTCAAGCCGGGTACACCGGATCCGGATCAGCCAGGCACGCTGCTCGTTCCCGGCTGCTCCAGGCTGAACCGCCCGTGGGTGCACACGGTTTACCCGCCGGTCGCGGAAACGTATTTCTTCGCCGTCGACGTGGCGTCGCCGCCCGGCTCCGGCACGCGGCCAATGCAGGCCGGGGCCGGGCTCTTGGCGCTCGCGGTCACCGGTGTGCTGCTCGCTGGGCTGCACAGGCTGGGCAAGGACCCGCGCGGCGCGGTCCTGTGGGCCTGGTGCCCCACGGTCGCGTTCGAGGCGGGCAACGACGCGCATGTGGACGTTCTGGCGGCCGGTCTGACCGTCGCAGCACTGGTCGTGCTCGCACGTGCGCGAACGCGCGGCCGCGCGGTCGCGGGCGGTGGCCTGCTCGGGCTCGCGGTCGCCACCAAGCTCTACCCTGCGCTGGCCGCCCCGGCGATCGCGCGCCGCCGCCCGGCCGCGGTGGCGTCGGCCGCACTGGCGGCGGTAGCCGCCGTCTATCTGCCGCACCTGCTCGCGGCCGGCGGGCGTGTCCTCGGGTACCTGCCCGGCTACCTCCAGGAGGAGGGCTACGGCAACGGCACACGGTTCGCACTGCTGCAACAGGTCCTGCCGCGGGCATGGTGCGCGCCGGCGGCCGTGGCGGTGATGGCGGCCACCGCCCTGATCGTGATGCGGTACACCGATCCGCAGCACCCAGCGGACGGCGCGGTGGTGATGGTGGGTGCCGCACTCATCGTGAGCTCGCCCGCGTACCCGTGGTACACGGAAGTGGTCGTCGCGCTGGCCGCCCTGGCGGGCCGCGGCGAGTGGCTCCCGCTGGCCGTGGCCGCGTACCTGCCGATCTTCGGCAAGGACATCGGGATGACGTATACGAAGGGCATCGTGGCTGGATACATAACGGCTGCCGCGGTGGCGGTGATCGTGACCGTGGCGCGAGTCCTGGCGAGCCGGCGCCGCGCGGGCGTGGCGCGCCGCCCAGCCACAGTGACTCGGGTACGGGCTCGGGCAGTGGCTCGGGTACGGGCTCAGGAACCCGGGCCGGCTTCGCCCGCGGCCGGCCTGCCGGTACCGCTGGCAACCGCCGCCGCAGGGCCGGCGTCCATGGCACTCGCCAGCGTCGGCTCGGCCGGGTGCGGCTTGGCAAGCGCCGGGCTTCCCGGCAGGCCCATCGCAGAGGTCGTGCTGCCATGCCTGGACGAGGCCGCGGCGTTGCCGTACGTACTCAGCAGGCTGCCGGCCGGTTACCGGGCGATCGTGGTGGACAACGGATCATCCGACGGATCTGCCGAGATCGCGCGCCGCCTCGGAGCCCACGTCGTGCATGAGCCGCGCCGCGGGTTCGGCGCCGCGTGCGACGCCGGGCTGCGCGCCGCGACCGCCGAAGTGGTGTGCTTCTGCGACTGCGACGGCTCACTCGACCTGGCCGAACTTCCGCTGGTCGCGGGGCCGGTGCTGGCGGGCGAGACGGAGCTCATGCTTGGCCGCCGGCGGCCGCAGGGAGTCCGGGCCTGGCCGCCGCACGCGCGGATCGCCAACCTGCTTCTCGCCCGCCGTGTCCGCCGCGCCACCGGCGCCCAGTTGCGCGATCTCGGCCCGATGCGTGCGGCCAGGCGTGAGCCGCTGCTCGCCCTCGGCCTGCGTGACCGCCGGTTCGGCTACCCGCTGGAGATGGTGCTCGCTGCGGCCGCCGCCAGGTGGCGGATCGGGGAGACGGACGTGTGTTACGCGCCGCGCACCGGGCGGTCGAAGGTGACGGGAACCTTGGCGGGAACGCTGCGTGCGGTGCGCGACATGCGGCGGGCATGGAAAGCGGCAACCGGATGACCACCCTGATCGTGATCGCCAAAGCACCCGTCCCCGGACGGGTCAAAACGAGGCTCAGCCCGCCATTCAGCCCGGCCGAGTGTGCCGCGCTTGCTGAGGCGGCGCTGGCCGACACACTCGAGACCGTGCTCGGCGCCGCGTCGAACCGGCCGATCTTGGCACTCGACGGCGCGCCCGGGATCTGGCTCCCGGCGGGTTTCGCGGTAATCCCGCAGGCCCGAGGCGGCCTCGACACGAGGATCGCGGCCGCCTTCGCGGCCGCATGCCGTCACGCGCGCGGTCCCGCGCTGCTGATCGGCATGGATACCCCCCAGGTCAGCTTCGACCTGCTCCGGCCCGGCTGGGACGGTGCCGACGCCCTGGTCGGGCTGGCCCACGACGGCGGTTTCTGGGCGCTCGGATTTCGCGAGCCAGCACCCGACGTGGTCAGCCAGGCAGTCAGGGGTGTGCCGATGTCCCGGCCGGACACCGGTTCGCTGCAGCTGGCCCGGCTGCGTGCGCGCGGCCTGCGCACCCGGCTGCTGCCGACGCTGCGTGACGTCGACACCGCGGCCGACGCGCATGCCGTCGCACGGCTGTGCCCGCGCAGCAGATTCGCCAGGCGGCTGCGGGCGACGGCAGTCAGCGCGCCCCATGCGGCTGCCGTGCCGAACGTCGCGCCGGGACGGACTGCGCTGCGGTGACCTTGTCCCTGGACGGGACGGCGGTGCCCGCGCCGCACGCCAGCCCGCTGCACCGCGGCGACGGCGGCTGGACGTGCAGCTACGCACAGCAATTTCGGTAGTCACAGGGACGAGTCATCACCTTGCTCACGCGCCCGGTCAGGACTGCGTTCGTGCCCCATGGGGCATGCGCCCCCGTGGGTATGATCTAGGCATAACAGCTGAACCGATGAAGGGAGGCGAAGGCTATGACGGCATCGGCCGAAGTAATCGTTACCGATGACCGCGGACGTGGGCCGCTCGGCCACGCACGGACACCGTACATGCGGTTCGAGGACGAGGACGGCGTGATCACTCTGCACCCGATACCCACCGACGTTACCCGTGCCGAAGCACTTATGTGGAGGCGCAACCCTCGCGAAGCCGCGCGTATAGCCGCGTCGCTGAACGCGGCGGCGGACGGAACCGGTGTGGCTGCGGACCTGACCGCTGACGATCTGTGACCATGACATACTCGGTCGCGTTCTATGCCGATAAAGCTGACCTCATCGAAGGCCGTCCGCCCGCGCAGGTCGTCTATACGGAACTTAAGGAGAAGGGCGGAGTTGAGTATGAGAGGGTGCGGGAGGTGATCAAACGGCTGATCGCCGTGCCTCCCTACCAGGAAGACAGCGATGACCCGGATCTAGATGGCGGGCCCAGCAGTCGCTGGGCACGACGGCACCTCTACCGGCTGGGTGACGACAGTGCCGTCCCGCCGCAGGTCACCGCGTTCACGATCTGGATCGACACGCCTCGTGCCCGCTGGTGGCTTACCTGGTCGCACGACCCCAACCGCGCAGACAGGCTCCTGATCCACTCTCTCGCCCCCGCGCCCGGCAAGCCGATTCTCTAGCGCCTCGTTCGGGACGAAGAGGCCGCCGGTTCAAATCCGGCCACCCGACCACGCTCTCAGTCCAGCCCACCGCCACCGACACGCAAGCCTTCTACGTCCACCTGGGCTGGCGCAAGATCGGCCGCAAGCAGATGCCCCCCGGCGTCGTCTCCCCGTTCTTTGGGTTCTCAACGGGTGCGTTGGAGTGCGTCGGACAGGAGCTCGGAGAGCGGGACGGTTCGGGGCAGCAGCGTCCCGTCGAAGTAGCGGGGTTTGAACCGGCGCAGCAGCTGTTCGCCGTCGGTGTCCCAGGAGAAGCCGCGTTTGCGTTTGAGGAGCTTGGCGAAGACCGCGGCGGCCTTGGCCGGATCGCGGGCGGCGAGCCGTCGTAGCGGTTCGGGTGAGGTGTCGGGGTCGCGCAGGAAGCCGGACAGGGTTTCACGGTAGGGTCGGCGGGAGATCAGCGCGGGGTCGCCGAACAGTTCCTCCAGGAGGTGGTAGTCGGGGTAGAAGCTCAGTCCTTCGCCCGCGACGAAGTGGATCGCGACGCTGTCGGCGGCGAGTATGTCGTCGGGGAGGTCCAGGGCCGCGATCTCGGGTGGTTCGGCGTCGGGGCGGGTCTGCTGGGCCAGGTGGCGGTGGAACGCCTCGACCTTGGCGGGTACCTCGCTGCCGGGGACGACGATGAGGTCGGCGCCGAACAACTCTACAAACGTCTCATAATGCTGGGCGAGGATGCGGCGGGCCTCGGCCAGTTTGGCGGGATTGCGGAAGACCGCTTGGGGGTGGCGCATCGCCTGCCCGGCGGCGGCCGCCAGCATCTGGCCGCGGGCCGAGGCGGGGAAGGCGGCCGGGTTGCCCGAGACCATCCAATCGTCGCCGGCCCGTACGAGCCGGCCGACCAGGATCATGCCTTTCTTCACCGGCTTGAACGCCCGGCGGCCCAGGTTGGATCGGGTCCGGTAGGTGAGCTCGTCCAGGAAGTTGAACAACACCAGGGCGTCGCGGTCCTTGCCGGTGATCTCAAAGGTGCCCTCGACGACGTCCCGCCAGCCCAGCAGCATGTCCCGTTCGGCGTCGGTCAGCTCGGGGTGGGCCGCGGTGAACGCCTCGACCACGGTGTTCCCCGACGGGAGCCGATGCTGCAACGCGAAGTGATCGAGGACCATGGAGAACACCGACTCATCAGTCACTATCCCGTCGGGGAAGTTCTGCGCGATCACTGCCGACAACTCGCGATCGAACCGGGGCGACAGGGCGAAGTCCACCAGCATCGGCTTGAGGTGTCCGGCCCGCTCCACCAGATCCACGCGATACCTCCTGCTGCTGGGCGCTGATGTTTGTGAGCGACCCTATCCAGCCCTGCCGGTTGGGCTGCCGGAGGCGGTGAATCGGCCCGGTGGGAACAGGCGCGGCGCGGGATGGGCGTCGAGGTGTCAGCCAGATGCTGAGTCGGGCATGACGACGGGCACCACCTTGGCGGCGATCTCGTCGAACATGCTGCGTATCTCGCCCGCCAGTCGTTCGGGAACATGTTCGGCCGGCACCACCTCGGGCGTGTCGCTGTCCCGGCGCTTCACCTCGACCCCGCCCCGGGCGAGTGATTTCTCGCCCACCGTCACCCTGATCGGCAAGCCGATCAGGTCAGCGTCGGCGAACTGGACGCCTGGCCGCTCGCCCCGGTCGTCGTAGAGCACCTCAACACCGCGTTCGGTGAGCTCCGCGTACAGCCGGTCAGCGATCTCGGCGGCTGGCGAGCCCGCCGTGCCCAGGCGGCACAGGTGGACGTGGGCCGGCGCGATGGTGATCGGCAGCCGCAGTCCGCGGGAGTCGTGGTGCTCCTCGGCCGCGCACGCGAGCAGGCGGTCAATGCCGATGCCGTAACTGCCCATGACGGTCGGGTGCTGCTGTCCGTCCGGGCCAAGGAACGTCGCGCCGACGGCGTCGGTGTAGCGCGCGCCGAGCTTGAAGATGTTGCCGGTCTCGACGCCGCGCGTGGTCCGCAGGGGTGACCCGCAGACGACACACGGGTCGCCATCGCTCGCGGCGGTGATGTCCGCGACGACGTCCGCGGTGTAGTCGCGGCGGTGGTTGGAGTTGAGGAAGTGGTATCCCTCCTCGTTGGCACCCGCCACCAGGTTCGCCGAGGCGGCCACCAGATCGTCGACCACCACGGTGGCGCCGGAGACGCCGATCGGCGAACCGTAACCGGGCACGGCCTTGATGTTGGCTATCTCCTCCTCCGTCATCGGCCGCAGATCGGTGGCCTTGACCGCGTTGGCGAGCTTGGTCTCGTTCAGCTCATGGTCGCCGCGGATGACCGCCACGATCGGCTCGACGGCGAAAGTCCCGTCCTCGCGTTCCCGTTCGGTGGCCATGAACATGGCCTTGGCGGTCTGGCTCGCCGGCACCTGCAGGAAGGCGGCGAGTGACTCGATGGTCGCGGTGCCCGGCGTGGCGACCCGTTCGAGCGGCAACTCCGCGTCCGCGCGTGGCTTCGGCTTGACGAACGAGGCTACCTGGCGATTCGCGGAGTATCCGCAGTTGTCGCACAGGACCAGGGTGTCCTCGCCGATCGTGCTCAGGTACATGAACTCGTGCGCCAGGCTGCCGCCCATCATCCCGACGTCCGAGCCGACCGCGATCACCGGCAGCGCACAGCGGTTGAAGATGTTGAAGTAGGCCTGGTACTGGACGCGATACTGCGCATCCAGGCCAGCATCGTCGATGTCGAGGCTGTAGGCATCCTTCATCGTGAACTCGCGAACCCGGATCAGGCCGGCCCGCGGCCGCGGGTCGTCGCGGAATTTGGTCTGGATGTGGTACACGAGCCGGGGCAGGTCGCGGTAGGAGTTGATCTCGCTCTTGCACAGTTCGGCGACCACCTCCTCGTGGGTCATCGCCAGCACCAGGTCGCGACCGCGGCGGTCCCTGAAGCGGCCCATCTCCGGGCCGATCGTGTAGTAGCGGCCCGTGGCCTTCCATATCTCGGCGGGATGGACGACCGGCATCAGCATTTCCAGCCCGCCCGCCGCGTCCATCTCCTGGCGGACCACGTTCTCGATCTTCTTCATCGAGCGCAGGCCGAGCGGCAGGTACGAGAAGATGCCCTGGCCAAGCTGGCGGACGAAGGCGGCGCGGAGCAGCATCTGGTGCCCTTCGGCCTCCGTCTTGCCCGGTGCGGCCCGCAGCGTCAGGCCGAACATGTTGGACATCCTCATCGGGGGTGCTCCTTGGTTGCTGCCTCGTCGTTGCCGCTGGTTTCAGTCATTCTGCCGATGTGCTGGCGCCGCCCGCCGCTGGTTTACGCTGCTGGCCGCCGGATTCCGGCGGCCAGCAGCCGCGGCCAACTGTGGCCGCGCGCGGCTCCGGCCGCAGGCCCAGCCGCGGCCAACTCGCCGGGCAGGGGTAGCCGGAGCATGTGCGGCCCCATGGCCACAAGGCAGCTCAGCGCCCCGAATCCTGCCACGGCCCGGTGACCGCGGCAGCGTTCTGCACGCAGGGTAACGCGCCTTGGCGGTCACCGCGCCCGCGCACGCCGCTGCGGCCGCCGGACCGGCGCCACCTGCCGCGGCTTTCGCGCAGGTGGGGACCCGGTGGCCGGGCCGCTACGGCGGCCGGGGGATACTAGAGATGTGTCCGAACCGTCTGGCTGAGATCA
>WNGJ01000043.1_pt1 | contig 82745 bp, 84 predicted proteins | sample 5400611 | NCBI WGS metagenome assembly WNGJ01 (sample SAMN13153375, study PRJNA577476) | soil metagenome | isolation source: 40 cm soil or saprolite under Garry oak tree replicate 1 | place: USA:California | collected 2016-06-15 | reverse complement strand
GTCATGTCGTTGAGCGTCTGCCAGTTGTAGTACTCGAGCATCACCTCCTGCATCCCGAACTCCGTCTTCGCCCGCTGCCGGGCCGACTCGGTCACGCCCTGACCGTAGGACGAGTCTTCGGAGAGGAAGGCGATCTTGATCTGGTTCGGCTTCAGGTTGAGTCGCGGCGCCAGGTGTTTGGCGATGAACTCGACGTTGTACCAGCCGAAGCCGGTGGCGTCGATCTCGGTACGGTAGACGTGCTTGAGACCGCGCTTGTTGAAGCGCGGATCGACGCAGGAGGACTCCCAGTAGATGACGTCGTGACGGGCCGCCACCTCGCTCGCCGCGCCGCAGAGCCGGGAGGAGAACGTCCCGGTGATGATCTTGACGCCTTCTCGGGTGATCAGACGATTGGCCTCGCTGGCCGCCGCGGTGGGATCGGTCGCGTCGGCGACAGCAAACACGAGCTTCTTGCCCATGACGCCGCCCCGCTCGTTGATCAGATCCCGGACGATCTCGAGGCCCTCCATGTGGCGCTTGCCCTCGAAGGCGAGCGGGCCGGTGAGGGGCTCGAGCACCCCGAGGCGGTACTCGCCCGAGAGGGCTTGTCCGCGGACGGTGGCGAGCTCTCCGCCGACGACCACGGTGAGCGCGACGACGAGGGTGAAGACGAGGCGCGGCATGCGAAGTCCTCCTGGTCGGGCAAGACGTTCCGGCGCGACGGTCGGGTTGTAGCACCCGCCCGCGCGAAGTGTCAAGGCGGCGGCCGCCGGATGACCGACCGCAGCGCGATGAACCAGGCGATGAGCGCGATCGCATCGATCGGGATCGCGAAAAGCCAGAAGAACGCCTGCGCGACGAAGGCGCCCACGTCGGGTCCCAGTACCAGAGATCCCGGGCGAACCGGCGCGGGAGCTCGCCTGGCGCCGCCGCCGGTGAGGGCCAGCCACGTGAAGAGGAGCGCACCGCCGGTGACGAGAGCCAGTCCCGCGGCACCTCCGAGAATCTGACGCATCCGCGGCGTCGGGAGGGCAAGCGAGAGCGCGTAGCCGCCACCGAAGAAGAAGCCGAGCGCGAACACGGCGACGACCCAGCGCGGCGCGCCGAACGTCTTGTCGGGCACGGGGAGCACGTCGCCGGCGGCCAGAAAGAGGGCGGCACCCGCGATGACGGTCAGCAGGCCGATGACCAGGGGTCCTCGCCGATCGTCGGACATTGTCGCGTCCAGAATAGCTGGTTTAGACTCAGGGAAGTGAGCGACAATCCGATCCTGACGCCGTCGACCGTCACCTACTGTCCGCTCTGCGGGGCGAGGCTCGCGGTCGAGGCGGTCCCGCCCGATCACCGCGAGCAGAAGGTGTGCTCGCGCTGCCGGTTCGTGTTCTATCTGAATCCGAAGGTCGTGGCCGCGACGATTCCCGAGCAGGACGGCGCCATCTTGTTGACGCGCCGCTCGATCAATCCCGGAAGCGGCTTGTGGACGTTTCCCGGCGGGTTCGTCGACTTCGGCGAGACCGTGACCGACGCCGCGATGCGGGAGACCTTCGAGGAGACCGGGCTGAAGGTGGACCTGACCGGGCTCCTCAACGTGTACACCTACCCGGGCGCCCCGGTGATCATCGTCTACAACGCCCGCGTGACCGGCGGCACGCTCACCACGTGCGACGAGAACGACGCCCTCGAGTGGGTCGCGCCCGAGCGGATCCCGTGGGACGTCCTCGCGTTCCAGTCCACGCGGGAAGCTCTGCGCGAGTGGATCGCGGCGCGGGGATTGATGCCAGGCGGCTAGAGTCGCGCGGATTCAGCTCGCGCGTTTCTTCATCGCGCGCGCGAGGAACTTCTCCATGTCGGGCACGACGAATCGCTCGTGTCGTCCTTCGGCGATCTTCTCTTTCTCGTCCCAGGCTTCGACCGAGAACAGATAGCGCTTGCCGTCCGACTCGAGCAGGGTGGCCTTCGCCCGCACCGTCATGCCGACGGGGGTCGCGGCCAGATGCTTCATCTCGACCATCGTGCCGACGGACCCGCCGCCTGGCGGCAGGTGCGGCCTGAGCACCGCGCCGGCCGCGTCCTCGAGCATGCCGATGACGAACGGCGTCGCGAAGACGTGGACGCCGCGGTTACCCATCGCGTGCGCCGTCTGGTCCTCGCTCACCGTGAAGCCGACTTCGGCGGTCGCGCCCGCCTCGATGTCCACGAGGTGTCCTTTTACCGCGGAAAGAGAAGGGACTGCAAGCCCATGGCGACGAGCAACGCCTCGATGATGCCGAGGAAGACCCGATCGCTCATCCGGTCGAGCAGGCGCCGGCTGAGCCACGTGCCGGCGAACATCGTCGCGCCGAGCACGACACCGACGCCCAGCGTCTGCCAGCTCAGCAGCGCGTAGCGCGCCAGGGTGGCGCCGCGCGCGAGGTGCATGACCATCGCGCACACGGCCTCGGTGCCCACGTAGGCGCTCCGGCGAAGACCGTACGCGAGAAAGAACGGCGTGTTCAGCGGGCCGGTCGTCACGATCAGCCCCGAGATGAGGCCGACGATCACGCCGAGCACGGGGAAGTGGCGCAGGCGCATGCGGAAGAAATCGGTGGCCAGGATTCGCCGGAGCGGGACCGACGCGAGGAGGAAGAGTCCGATGAACCGGCCGAGCCACTCGGTGGGCGCTCCGGCGTAGATCGCCGTGCCCACCGCCGTCGCCGGCATCGCACCGAGCGCGAATCGCAGGACGACCGCGCGATCCACTTCGCCGCGACTCCACCAGATGCGCGACAGGTTGCCGATCGCCATCGTCACCGTCAGCACCGGCACCGCCGAGCGCAGGCCGAGCACCCAGCCGACGAGCGGCAGCATGATGATCCCGGTTCCGAACCCGGCGACGCCGCCGACGAGCGAGCCCACGAGCGCACCGACGACCAGGACCACCCAACCGATGGGATCGGGCATGTCGTGTCATCATACGCGGAATGTCTCGGTGGGTCGCCGCCGCCGGCGCGCTCCTCGTGTCGCTCGACTCCATGATGAACATCGCGTTCCCGGCGATCGCCGCGGCGTTCGCGGTGCCGCCCGAGCGCGTGCGCTGGGTGATCATCTGTTACGTGCTGACCTACGCGGTCACCTCGCTCGCGGGCGGCGCGGTCGGGGATCGCGTTGGTCACGTCGCGGTGTTTCGCGTCGGCGTCGCGCTCAGCCTGGTCGCGTTCGTCATGGGCGGTGCGGCGGCCGGCTTCGACTGGCTCCTCGTCGCGCGGGTCGTGCAGGGCTTCGCGGGAGGACTGATCTACGGCACCTCGCCGGCGCTCGCGGTCGCCGGGGCGCCGCCGGAGCTTCGTGGTCGCCGACTCGGCTTCCTGAGCGGGGCCATGGGGCTCGGCTTTCTCGGCTCGCTTCCCGCCGGCATCCTCGTCGAGTCCTTCAGCTGGCGCTGGGTGTTTCACGTCCGCGTGCCGCTCGCCGTGATCGTCCTCGCCTGGGCCTTCGCGGCGCGATCCGAGCCGGTCGAGCGCGAGCGGAAGCCCCTGCTTCTCGCCGACGTGACTCGCGCGCCCGTGCTGCGGGCGGGCGCCCTGTCCTTCGTCGCCCGGGGGGCGATCTTCGCGATCTGGCTCCTCGTCCCGTTCTACCTCGTCGAGGCGCGCGGCCTCGGCGCCGTGGTCGGTGGCATCCTCTTCATGCTCACACCGCTCGGCACCACGGTCGCCGCGCCGTTGGCCGGCCGCCTCGCCGACCGCATCGGAGCCTCGACACCAGCGGTCGTCGGGCTCGCCCTGGAGGCCGCCGGCCTCGCGGTCCTCGGCTTCGTCGACGGCGCGACGCCGCTCGCGGTGGTCGCGCTCGCGCTCTTCATCGCCGGCTTCGGGCTCGGCTTTTTCGAGGTGCCCAACATGGCGACGATCATGGCCGCGTTCCCCTCGGGTCGGCAGGGCGCCGCCGGCGGGCTCTCGTTCCTGGCGCGCACGCTCGGCGTCGTCGCGGGAGTCGCGCTGATGGGCCAGATCGTCGCCGCTCGCAGCGCGGCGGTGGGATTTCTCGGCGCGTTCGCCGAGGCGCTGCTGGTGGCGGCGGTCTCCGTCGCCGCCGCCTTCGTCTTCGCGCTCGTCGGCGCGTGCGCTCGGCGATGAGCCCGGCGTGGCGCTATACTCCCAGACCAAGAACCTGAAGGAGGCGCGGATGGCGGTCGAGCTCACGTCCAAGCGGTATCGCGTCGAAGACCTCGACGCGGTCGAGTTCTGCTATCAGCAAGGCTGGACCGACGGTCTCCCGGTGATCCCGCCGACCGCGGACCGGGTGACCGCGATGCTCGCCGCCGCGCGCCTCGATCCCAAGCAGGAGCTCGCGTTCATCACGCACCGGTCGGTGTCGATCACGGCCGAGAAGGTGGCGATCAACGCGGTCATGGCCGGGTGCCGGCCTGAGTACATGGGGGTGGTCGTCGCGGCGGTGGAGGGCATCGGTGACCCGGCGTGGGGCTATCACGGGCCCGGGACGTCGACCGGCGGCGCCGCCGTCCTCATGATCGTAAACGGCCCGATCGCCCGACAGCTCGACGTCAACTCGGGCGACAACCTCTTCGGGCCGGGATGGCGCGCGAGCCTCACCGTCGGGCGCGCGCTACGCCTGGTGATGCGCAACGTGTGCGGGTCGCTGCCGGGACTCCTCGACCGCGGAACCCTCGGTCATCCCGGCAAGCTCTCGTACGTGATCGCCGAGAACGAGGCGGAGAGCCCGTGGACGCCGCTGCACGTCGAGCGCGGCTTCCGGCCCGATCAGAGCACGGTGACGGTCATGGCGGCGGAGGGGCCGCATCAGTTCTACAACCAGCTCTCGCCCGACGCGGAGGGCGTGCTCACCACGCTCGCCGATTCGATGCAGCATTCCGGCGGGGCGGGCCGTCAGCCTCAGTACGTCGTCGCGCTGGCCGGCGAGCACATGCGGACGATCGCCGGGAGCGGCTGGACCAAGAAGGAGATCCGTCAGTTCTTGTTCGACCACACCAAGAACTCCCACGCGCATCTCAAGCGCACCAATCGCATGCCCGGAGCGGTGCAGCCGGGCGACGACACGAAGATGCGCCCGCTCGTCGCCTCCGCCGACGACTTTCTGATCGTCGCTGCCGGCGGCCGAGCTGGAGCGTTCTCGTCGTTCGTCCCGGGCTGGGGCAGCGGCACCTCGTCGCGAGCACAGACCAAGGAGGTCAAGCACTAATGGAGATCCTGGATCCGACCGTCGAGGCGGCCACACAACCGATCGCGTACGTAGACCGTCCGGGCAGCTTGAAGGGCAAGCGCATCGGCCTCATCGAGAACACGAAGTACAACTCCGACAAGCTCCTGCAGCGGATCGGCGAGATCCTGAAATCGGAGTACGGCGCCAGCGAGACGCGCATGTTCCGCAAGCACAACTCGTCGGTCCCGGCGCACGCGGAGATCATCACGGAGGTGCGGAAGACCTGCGACGTCATCGTCGCGGGTGTCGGAGACTGAGGGTCCTGCTCGTCGGGCAGTGTGCTCGACGGAATCGTGCTGGAAAAGAACGCGGTGCCGGCGGCGTCGATCGTGACTGACGTGTTCGAGAGGACCGCCCGCGCCATGGCCGCGCAGTGGGGCGTGCCGACCTACAAGTTCCTGATGATGCCGCATCCGATCGCCAACCTGACCGAAGCGGAGCTCGACCAGCGAGCGCGCGAGATGACCCCCGAGGTCGTCCGGCTCCTGCTGGAGGGGCAGGGATAGAACGCGCGTTCCGGCCGCCGTGGTGGGGCCGGAACGCGCACGTGCAGACTGTCTGGGGCCCGCTCTTCCGCCGCCGGCGGTTCCAGGGGCGGCGGGAGCGGGTCGTCACCTCGGACGGAGATTTCGTCGACCTCGACTGGGCCGCCGCGGAGCCGGCGGGCGCGCCCATCCTGCTCGTGCTCCACGGCCTCGAGGGCTCCTCGAGATCGCACTACGCGGTGGGCCTCATGGGCCAGGCGCTCGAGCGCGGCTGGCGCGCCGTCACCCTGAACTTCCGATCGTGCAGCGGCGAGCTGAACCGCCGGCGGCCGTTCTATCACTCCGGCCACACCGCCGATCTCGACGAAGTCGTCCGTCTGCTGGTCGCGCGTGAGCCCGACGCTCGCCTCGGCGCCGTCGGGGTCTCGCTCGGGGGCAACGTGCTCCTCAAGTGGCTCGGCGAGTGCGAGGCCGATGTGCCCGACGCGGTGGTCGGCGCCGCGGCGATCTCGGTGCCGTTCAATCTGACGCCGTGCGCCGAGGCGCTCGATCGCGGCTTCTGCCGGCTGGTCTACACCGCGAACTTCCTCGGCACGATGCGGGCCAAGGTGCGGCTCAAGGCCGAGCGCGACCCGGGGTTGCTCGAGATCGTCGATCTGGCTCTCGCGCTTCGCTCGCGGACGTTCGCCGAGTACGACCGCGCCGTCACGGCGCCGCTCAACGGGTTCGCGGACGAGCGCGACTACTGGGCACGCGCATCGAGCGCGCCGTATCTTCAACGCATTCGCCGGCCGACCTTGCTCGTGAACGCGCTCGACGATCCGATCGTGCCGCCCCAGGCCCTCCCGGATCCGGCCGACCTGCCGCCGTGGATTCGCGCGGAGTTCATTCCGCGCGGCGGACACGCGGCCTTCCTCGAGGGTCGCTGGCCCTGGCGGGTATGCTCATGGGCCGAGCGCCGGGTCGTCGACTTCCTGGCGCCGCTCGTCACCGGCGCCGGGGCGGCAGCCCCCGGCGGCTCGGTCTGCTAGCATGCCAGGCATGCGCCACGACGCCTACGGTCTTCCGGTCAGCACCGATTCGGCGGCGACGGTCGAAGCCTACGATCGCGCGGTCGACGGACTCCTGTCCTGGGATGCTCAGGCCCTCGAGCGCTTCCGCGCGGCCACCACGCTCGATCCCGGGTTGGCCCTGGCGCATGCGGGCGCGGCGGTCTGCCTGTTCCTGGAGGAACGCTTCGCGGAAGCTCAAGAGGCCGCGAAGACCGCGCGCGCGGCCGCCCTCTCGCAGACCGAGCGCGAGCGACGCCACGTCGAAGGCCTCGCGCTGCTGGTCGAGGGCAAGGCGGCCGACGCGGCGAGCGCGATGCGCGCGCATCTCGACGACTATCCGCGAGATCTCGTGGTCTTCCAGCGCCTCTACTTCGTCTGGTTCTGGCAGGGAAAGTTCCCGGAGATGCTGGCACTCGCCGACACGTTGACGCGCTACCATCCCGGCAACTCGTTCATGCTCGGCCTGCACGCGTTCGCCCTCGAGCAGGCCGGCCGCTGCGACGAGGCGGTCCGGATGGCTCACGTGGCCAATCTCAAGAATCCGCGCGACGCGTGGGCGATCCACGCGCTCGCCCACGCGCTCTACGAGATGGCCGCGTTCGACACGGGCATCACGCGGCTGCCCCCGGCCATCGAGCCGTGCACCCATCTCGGCTGGTTCAGGAATCATCTCCTGTGGCACCTCACGCTGATGCATCTGGCCCGCGGCGAGTACGACGTGGCGTCGGAGCTGGGGCGAACGGTCTTCGAGCAGGAGCCGTCGTCGATCCCCGGCGATCTGCACGACTCGATCTCGCTCCTCTGGCGGCTGGAGCTCCTGGGCCGAGACGTCGCCGAGCGCTGGACGCCGTTCGCGCGGATCGCAGCCGAGCGGCTCGATCGCCAGGCACTGCTCTTCCACGCGGCCCACCTGGCCATGGCGCTCGCCGCGAGCGGCGACTGGACGACCGCGGAGCGCCAGCTGGCGATGCTCCGCGACCGGAGCGCACGTGACCGGTCGGGGCTGGTCGGCGGCGTCCTGGTCCCGCTGATCGAGGGGCTGCACGCCTTCGCCGCGAAGGACTACTCGCGCGCGATCGAGCGGCTCGAGCCGCTGACCCCGCGCGTGATCGAGCTGGGCGGCAGCCGTGCCCAGCGCGACGTGTTCCACGATACGTTGCTGGAGGCGTGCTTCAGGGCGCGAGACATGGATCGCGCCGAGCGGCTCCTGGCAGAGCGCGTCGCGCGCCGGCCCGATCGTTACTGGAAGACACGCTCCGTGACAGGCACCGCCGCGGCGTCATGAGCTCGCGCGCGGCGCGCGCCGCGCTGCTTTTCGTTCTCGCCCTCGTCCTCGACGCCTGCCTCTCGCGAGACGCGCCCATCGGCGATGCGAATCTGGTCCGGCTGACGTTCTTGCAGATCAACGACCAGTACGTGCTGCGACCGGTGGACGGAGGCCGGCGCGGCGGGATGGCGCGCCTGGCGACGCTGGTCCGCGAGGTGAGGCGCGAGAACCCGAACACCGTCTTCGTACTGGGCGGCGACTTCCTGTCGCCCTCGGTCGAGTCGACGTTTCTTCAGGGCGCCCAGATGGTCGCCGCGCTCAACGCGATCGGACTGGACTACGCGACGTTCGGGAACCACGAGTTCGATTTCGGGCCGACCGTGCTCCTCGAGCGGATGAACGAGTCGAAGTTCCGCTGGCTGTCCGCCAACGTCGTCGACCGGCGCTCGGGCCGGCCGTTCGGCGGCGCCTCGACCGAGGACCTGGTGACGCTCGGAGGCCTGCGCGTCGGCGTCTTCGGTCTCACGATGGTCGACGCCGCGCGCACCTCGCGTCCCGGGCCGGACATCGTGTTCAATCCTCCGCTGGCGGCCGGCCAGGAGGCCGTGGCGCGTCTGCGGGCGCGCGGCGCCTCGGTCGTCGCCGCGGTCACTCACCAGGAGATGGCGGAGGACAAGGCCCTGGCCGCGGCCGCCGACGTCGACGTCATCCTCGGCGGCCACGAGCACGATCCGCTGGTCGCCGAGGAACGCAAGACCCTGATCACGAAGGCCGGCTCCGACGCGCGGTACCTCGTCCAGGTCGATCTCTGGCTCACGCGCGAGGGCAAGCTCGTGGAGCGCTCCTGGCGCTTCCGTGAAGTGAGCCGGCGCGTCGCGCCCGATCCCTCGGTCGACGAGCTCATGCGCGCGTACGCCGCGCGATTCGATCGCGAGCTCGACGTCGTCGTGGGTCGGACCGACGTGCCGCTCGAGGCCCGCACAAGCCGACTGAGGACCCAGGAGACCAACGTCGGCGATCTCGTGACCGACGTCCTACGAGAGCGCCTCGGCACGGACGTGGCGCTCGTGAACGGCGGAGCCATCCGGACCAACCGCACGGTGCCGGCCGGCCCGCTCACCAGGCGTGACGTCCACGCCCTGTTGCCGTTCACGGACGTCGTCCTGAAGCTCGAGATGCGCGGGCGCGACGTCCGCGAGGCGCTCGAGCACGGCCTCGCTCAGACCGATCGTGAGGGTGGGGGCTTTCTGCAGATCTCCGGGATTCGTCTCGTCTGGAATCCGCAGCGATCGGCGGGGCAAAGGGTCGTGAGCGCGACGGTCGGCGGTCGACCACTGGAGGACGAGGCCATCTACAGCGTCGCCGTCCCCGGCTATCTCGTGCGGGGCGGGGACGGCTACACCGCGTTCGCGCGCGCGAAGGTCGTCATCGACGAGACGAGCGGTCCGCAGGTCGCCCGGACGATCCTGGACGCGATCGTCGCGCGGGGCACGATCGCGCCGGCGACCGACGGGCGCATCGCCACGAGCTCGCGCTAGCGCCCTTATCCACTTATCCCCAGCAATTCACAAAATGAAAATCGAACGGCGCGACGCGGCGCGAGCGACGGTGCCCCTTGCGAACACAGCAAAGTCGGGCTCGCGCGCGCACGCGCGCCACCGCGACGTGTCGGCACGCGGTCATCGCGCGCTGGTACCGGCGAATCCCGCATTTCTCGCGGCGATGTTCGTCGTTGATCTCTCCGCGCTCGGCGCCCTACGGTGCTTCTGCTGTGTTGAATCCCCCGCGCGTCCTGGTCGTCGACGACGAGCGATACGTCCGGGGTCTCCTGAGCGAGCTGCTCGCGGTCTGGGGCTGCCAGGCGGACGTCGCCGCGAGCGGAACCGAAGGCCTCAGGCTCTTCAAGCAGAAGAGCTACGATCTCGTGCTGACCGACTACGCGATGCCCGGCGTCTCCGGCCTGGAGCTGGTGGAAAACGTGAGGCACAGTGACGCGGCGGTCGGCGTCATCATGCTGACCGCCTCGGGAGCGGACCTGGACGGTCACGGCGGGCGGCTCGGGTTCAGGCTCCTCCGGAAGCCGCTCCAGATCGACCACCTCGAAGCGGCCGTGAAGCAGGTGCTGGGCGACCGGAAGACCGACGCCTAGAAGCCCCCTCCCGGTATCACTTGCCGAGGACCTTGCGCGGATCGAGCGCGTCCCGCAGGCCGTCTCCGATGTAGTTGATCGAGAGGACCGTCAGGAAGATCGCGGTGCCCGGGAAGATCGCCCAGTGCGGGGCGAAGTCCAGGTTGTCCTTGGCGTCGTAGAGGATCCGACCCCACGTCGGGATGTCCGGCGGAAATCCGAGGCCGAGGAAGGACAGGGTCGACTCGGCGATGATCGCCGCCGCGACATCGATGGTGCCCGCGACGATGACCGGGCCCATCGAGTTCGGCAGGATGTGACGGACGATCTGACGGATCGGCGGGGCGCCCAGGCTTCGCGCCGACTCCACGAATTCTTTCTCGCGGAGCGACAGGAACTGCGCCCGCACGAGCCGCGCCACCGGCATCCAGCGCAGGCCCCCGATGACCGCCACGATCAGGATGAAGACGCCCGCCTCCGGCCCGAACATCTTCCGGAGCGAGTCGCGGAAGAGATAGACGATGAGCAGCAGGAGCGGCAAGCCCGGCAGCGACAGGAACATGTCGGTGATCCGCATCAACGTGTGATCGACCGCGCCGCCGAGGAATCCCGACGTCGCGCCGATCGCGGTCCCGATCGAGATCGCGATCAACATGGCGGCGATTCCGACCGCGAGCGAGATGCGCCCGCCGTAGAGCATGCGCGCCAGGACGTCCTGCCCGAGATCGTCGGTGCCGAGTGGGTGGTTCCACGACGGCCCCTTGAGCTTGGCCTTGAAGTCGATGTCGTTGATCGGCAAGCGCCAGACGAGCGGCCCGACCAGCACGGCGAGCACGAGCGCGACTAGGATTACGCTCCCGACCATCGCGAGGCGGTGCCGGCGGAATCGGCGGGCGGTCTCCTGCCACAGGGAGGTCCTGGGCTGGCCTGCGGCGACCGCGAGCTTCCCGGCGACGGTCGAGGCCACCCGCGCGGCCATCAGCGATAGGAGATCCGCGGGTCGAGCCACGCGTAAAGAAGGTCGGCCGCGAGGTTCGAGGCCAGGACGAGACACGAGAAGATGAAGGTCACCGCCATCACGACCGGCGTGTCGTTGGCGAGGATGGAGGCGATCAGGAGTGAGCCGATCCCCGGCACCCGGAAGATCTGCTCGGTCACGATCGCGCCACCGAAGATGCCGGGAATCTGGAGGGCGACGAGGGTCACGACCGGGATCAGCGCGTTGCGGACGACGTGCTTGATGAGGGTCGTGCTCTCCGAGAGCCCCTTCGCGCGCGCCGTGTTGACGTAGTCGAGGCGGATCACGTCGAGGACGGCGGCGCGCATGAAGCGCGTCATCGAGGCGGCCTGGAAGAGACCCAGGACCGCCACCGGCATGATCGCCTGGCGAAGGTGCTCCCAGTACCAGCGCCAGCCCGTCGCGCTGATGTCGGATCGATAGATGAAGGGGAGCCAGTCGAGATGAATGCTGAACAGGAGGATGAAGAGCAGGCCCGTGAAGAACGTCGGCAGCGAGAAGCCGATGAACGCCAGGGTCGTCGCGACCTGGTCGAAGATCGAATAGGGTCGTAAGGCCGAATACGTACCGATCGGCACCGCGATGAGGATCGCCAGGACCAGCGCCGAGCCGAGGACGGCGAGGGTGGCGGGCAGCCTCTGCAAGATCAGCGTGTCCACGTCGACGCGGCTGACGAACGAGAACCCCCAGTCGCCGCGCACCATCGACACCATCCAGCGGACGTAGCGCACCGGGAGGGGATCGTCGAGGCCGAACTTCGCCCGGAGGTTCATGCGCACCTCGGGGGGCACGTTGGGATTGGTCGCCAGCTCCTCGAACGGATCACCGGGCGCCATCGCGAGGATCGTGAACAACACGACGCTGATCCCGGCAAGAACCGGGAGCAGGATCAGGATCCGTCGCAAGACGTACTTGGACATATGCTGCGCGTATCAGGCCAGGCCGAGCGGCTCGAGCCGGCCGGCCCCGTCCGACACGTCTACGCCTTGGACCAGTAGGCGAGCGCCCAGAAGTCGCTGTCCCACCCGCTCTGGACCACGTCGCGCATCCGGTTGGAGATCGCCGCGACGCGCGGGCGGAACACCACCGGGATGACGACGACGTTCTGGATCACCAGGTCGTTCATCTTGACGAACAGCGCCGCGCGCTTGACCGGGTCCATCTCGGTCTCCGCGGCCTTCCACGCCTTGTCGTATTCCTCGTTGCGCCAGCGCGTCTTGTTCGTCAGCGCGAACTTGTTGTCCTTGGCGGCGACCTCCCAGGACGTGAACTGATCCATGAACCGCTGGGGATCGGGCTGCGTCATGGTCGTCGTGTACATCTGCAGATCGGTGTAAAAGTGCGAATAGGTGTCCGGGTTGGCCGGATCCGACGAGAAGAAGACGTTCGCGGTGACGGCCTTCAGCTCGAGCTCGATCCCCGCCTTGGCGCATGCCTGCTTGACGATCTGCTGGGTCTTCTGCCGGGGGTTGTTGATCGAGGTCTGGTAGACGAACTTGAGCTTCTTGCCGTCCTTGGCGCGCACGCCGTCGCCGCCGCGCTTCCAGCCCGCGGACTCGAGGATCTGGTTGGCTTTGTCGACGCTGAACTCCCACTTGGTGTTCTTCGAGACGAACCGCGAGGGCGCGTTGACGAAGTTCGCGGTCGCGATTCCGGTGCGTCCGTAGATCTCCTCCTGGACCGAGCCGCGATCGACCAGGAGATTCAGCGCCTGCCGCACCGCCGGATCGCTCAGGGTCGGATGCTTCGTCTTGGCCGACGACCGCTCGCCCTCGACCTCGGTCCACGGATCGGTCGTGTTGACCTGGATGTGCTCGATGTTGCCGCCGGCCACGATGTCGGCGCGGCCCTTGCCGCCTTGCTCCAGGCGCTTGAGGATCTCGTCCTCGACCTGCATGTTCCAGGCGTAGTCGTACTCACCGGTCTGGATGACCGCGCGGGCCGCGCCGATCGCGTCACCGCCGCCCTTCATCTCGACCTGGTCGAAGAACGGCCGGTTGGGAACGTGGTAGTTGGGATTCAGCTCGCCGCGGACGATGTCGCCGGGCTTGAAGTCGGCGAACCGGTAGGGGCCGGTGCCGACGGGCTTCAGGTTGGTCGGCGCCTCGCGCGACTTGTCGCCCTTGAAGGCCTGGAAGAGGTGCTTGGGAATGATCACACCGTTCGCGGCTCCGCAGAAGGGCGCCGACCAGAATGGCGTCGGTGATTTGAAGACGATCTTCACGGTGTGGCTGTCGAGCTTGTCGATTCGAACGATATCGCGGTACGGTCCGATGGTCACGGCGGCCGTCGCCGGATCCATCACGTATTCCCAGTTGAACACCACGTCGTCGGCGGTGAACGGCTTGCCGTCGTGCCACACGACGTTCTTCTTCAGCTTCCAGGTGACGGACATCCCGTCCTTCGCGACGGCACCGTTTTGCACGCTGGGCGTCTCGGCGGCGAGAACCGGAATGACGTTTCCGTCGGGATCGTACGAGGCGAGCGGTTCGTAGAAGATGCGGCAGGCGTCCTGGTCCTTGGTGCCGTTGGCGAAGTGCGGGTTCAACAACGTGGGCGCCTGCCACCAGAGCGCCTTGACGAGTCCGCCGCCGCCGCGCTTGGTGGGATTGAACGTCCACTTGGTCTGCGCCTGCGCGACGCCGGCCGAGGCCAGCATCTGGGCGGCCATCGGGGCCGTCAGGCCGAGCCCGACCATCATCCGCACGAAGCGACGGCGGCTCAGCGCGCCCGCCTTCACCTGATCGACCAGCCCCCTCAACTCACGCTCTTCCATTGAATCTCCTCTTTCGCCCGGCGCAGCGGCCGGGTGGTTGGCTTTCTTACCGTTTTGCGCGTCGGGCTGTCAAGACTGCCGGTACCAGTACGCCAGCCGCCACAGGTACGAGTCCCAGCCGGAGAGGTCGTTGCCCCTGAGGCGGTTGGACACGGCGGCGACGGCGTTGCGCCACACGATCGGGATCACCACGACGTTCTGGACGAGCATGTCGTTCATACGGATGAACAACGCCGCACGCTTCACCGGATCCATCTCGCTCTCGGCGGCCTTCCAGATGCGATCGTACTCGTCGCTTCGCCATCGCGTGGTGTTGCGCCGCGCCCACTTGTTTTCTTTGGAGCAGATCTCCATCGATGTGAAGTTCGACATGAACGTCTGCGGATCGGGGGCGTTCGGCCCGACGTTGTACATCTGGAGGTCGGAGTAGAACTTGGTGTACGTGTCGGGATTGCCCACGTCGGACGAGAAGAACACCGACGAGACGACCGACTTCAGCTCCACTTCGATCCCCGCCTTCGCGCAGGCCTGCTTCACGATCGCCTGGGTTTTCTGGCGCTCCGGGTTGATCGAGGTCTGGTAGACGACCTTCAGCCGCTTGCCATCCTTGCCCCTGACGCCGTCGGCGCCGCGCCGCCAGCCCGCCCCGTCGAGGATCTGGTTGGCCTTGTCGACGTTGAATTCCCAGCGCAGATTCGGCGAGCGGAACCGCGTAGGCCCGTTGAGGAAGTTCGCCGTCGCCTGGCCCAGGCGGCCGTACAGTTCCTCGTGGATGGCGCCGCGGTCGACCAGGAGGTTCAGCGCGGAGCGAACGGCGGGGTCGGTCAGGAAGGGGTGAGTGGTCTTGACGGAGGAGCGCTCCCCGTCGACCTCCTTCCACGGATCGGTGTTGTTGAGCTGGAGATGCTCGATACCGCCGCCGGTGGCGATGTCGACGTGGCCCTTGCCGCCCTGCTCGAAGCGCTTGAGGACGTCGTCGGCGACCTGCATGTTCCAGGCGAAGTCGAACTCGCCGGTCTGGAGCACCGCTCGGGCCGCCGAGGCGGCCTCGCCCCCGCCCTTCATCTCGAACTGGTCGAAGAAGGGCCGGTTGGCGACGTGGTAGCTCGGATTGATCTCACCCCGGACGATATCGCCAGGCTTGAAGTCGACGAAGCGATAGGGGCCCGTGCCGACCGGCTTCAGGTTCGCCGGCGCCTCGCGTGACTTCGCGCCCCGATAGGCGTCGAAGAGGTGCTTGGGGATGATCATGCCTCGCGCGCCGCAGAACGCGTCGAACCAGAACGGCGTGGGGTTCTTGAACATGAGCTTCGCGGTGTGGCTGTCGACCTTCTCGACTCGCTCGATGTCGCGGTAGGTCGTGATCGTGACCGCCGAGGTCGCAGGGTCGGCCGCGTACTCCCAGTTGAAGACGAGATCGTCGGCGGTGAAAGGCTTTCCGTCGTGCCAGCTGACACCCCGCTTGAGCTTCCAGATGACCGACTTACCGTCTCGCGCGACGCCACCGTTCTCGAGCGTCGGAATCTCTTGGGCCAGGACCGGGAAGAGATTGCCCTCGGGGTCGAACGCCGCGAGCGGCTCGTAGAACACGCGCGAGCCGTCCTGATCCTTCGTGCCGACGGCGAAGTGCGGGTTGAGCAGGGTCGGAGCCTGCCACCAGAGCACCTTGAGCTGGCCGCCTCCGCCTCGACGCGTCGGCGCGAAGCTCTCTGTACGAGGCTGGGCGGCAACCCCGGCGGTGCCGAGCATCTGGGCGGCCAGCGGCCCGGAGAAGCCGAGGCCGACCATGATCCGGGTGAACGCGCGCCGCGACAGGCGACCGGCGCGCGCGTCCGCGATGAGACCGTGGATCTGTCGCTCGTCCATGAGGTCGTCCTCCTCCAGTGGCCGCCGGGCGCCCGTGGGCGGGAGCGATCTCCGCAGCCGGGTCTGCTCGTCGGTGAGGACTCGCGCGGGCCAGCCAGGTCCGCCTACTATAGCAAGCGACCCAGTCGGAGCAAATCGCCGACTGGGTATAGGGGTATACTTTTTCGGGGTTTCTGCGTGACGACCGACGGGCGGAGGCGGACGTGCGAGGCAAGCTGATGCTGACAGGGGCGTTGATGGCCAGTGTCGCCCTCATTAGCGTCGCGCTCTTCGCCGTGGTGACCGAGGGGCAACGCGAGCCCGCTTCCGCGGCGACCGAAGCCTCCAACCGCTCGCCGGTGTACGCGGCGAGCGTGAGCGGCGTCGACGAGGCCGCGCGCGAGCTCGATCTGATCCGGCCATCCAGACCCAAGCAGGCATCTGACTTCACGATCTCTCTCGTGAGTGGCGACACGCTCAAGCTCGCGGGGCAGCGCGGGAAGCCGGTCCTGATCAACTTCTGGGCCACCTGGTGCGGGCCCTGCCGGGAAGAGATGCCGGCGATGGAGCGCCTCTATCTCAAGCACCGCGAGCGCGGCTTCGTACTGCTCGCGGTCTCCGTCGACAGCGACGTCTCGCTCGTCAAGCCGTTTTTGCACAGGCACAAGCTCACGTTCCCGGTGGCGCTCGACGCGAAGATGGACCTCGCCAATACGTATGGCGTTCGCGCGCTGCCGGCGAGCTTCCTCATCGACCGCAACGGGTATCTCACCGCGGTGGCGCTCGGCCCGCGCGCCTGGGACAACCGCGCCGCGCACAGCCTGGTCGAGGGGCTCCTGGCGCAATGACGGGCGAGTCGCTCGGCGTCGCCGTCGCCTTCAGCGCGGGGCTCTTCTCGTTCCTGTCGCCGTGCGTGCTGCCGCTGTTTCCGTCCTACGTCTCGTTCATCACGGGGATGTCCGTCGCCGACCTCACCGCGGATCTCTCGCCCGCTGCCCGGCGCCGCGTGCTGATTCACGCGCTCGCCTTCGTGCTGGGCTTCTCGCTCGTCTTCATCGCGCTCGGGGCGTCGTTCAGCGCCGCGAGCCAGTTCTTGCTCGACTATCGTGCGTGGATCCGCCGCATCGGGGGCGTCCTCATCGTGATCTTCGGCCTTTACATCGTAGGGCTCCTGAAGATCGGATTCTTTGGGCGCTCGCAGCAGTGGCAGCTTCGGGAAAAGCCGGCTGGCTACCTGGGCTCTCTCGCGGTCGGTATCACGTTCGCGATCGGCTGGACTCCGTGCGTGGGCCCGATCCTGGGCGCGATCCTGTCCCTCGCGGGCACGGCCGAGACGGTCCAGCGCGGCATCGGCCTCCTGGTCGCGTACTCCGCAGGGCTCGGGCTACCGTTCCTGATCTCGGCGGCGGCCCTCGGGCCGTTCCTCGCGTTCTTCAAGCGTTACCGCCGCTTCATCCCGGTGGTCGAGCGCGCGGCGGGAGTCGTCCTCGTCGTCGTTGGCGTTCTCGTCTTGATGGACTGGTACGTCGCTCTGAACTCGTGGGCGGCCTCGCTCACCCCGGACTGGCTCCTCAAGCGGCTGTAGCCGCGTGCGCGTTCACGTCCGCGTTCCCGCGACGTCAGCGAACCTCGGCCCGGGCTTCGACACGCTCGGGCTCGCGCTCGCCCTGCACAACGAGGTCGTCGCCGAGGAACGCGACAGCGTGACAGTGAAGATCGAGGGTGAGGGCGCGGATCGTCTGGCCCGCGACGAGGGCAACGTGGTCGCGCGCGGCGTGAAGCTCGCGTACGAGGCCGTCGGGCGCGCGTTCAAGGGGTGCGAGCTCGAATGCGTGAACCGCATTCCGACCTCGCGCGGTCTCGGCTCGAGCGCGGCGGCCTGGGTAGGGGGGCTGGTCGCGGGCAACGCGCTCCTCGGCTCGCCGCTCTCGCGGGAGGCGTTGCTCGGTCTGGCGGCGAGGGCCGAGGGGCATCCCGACAACGTCGCTGCGGCGATCTTCGGCGGTCTGACGGTGTCGTGCGGCACGCCCGAGGGCGTCACCGCGGTCACCGTGCCGGTGACCACGAGTCTCTCGTGGGTCGTGCTGGTCCCCGAGGTCACGAGCGCGACGGCCGAGGCGCGGGCACTCCTGCCGCGATCGGTGCCGCGCGAGGACGCCGTCTTCAACGTGCAGCGCGTCGCGCTCTTGCTGGCTGCACTCCAGGCCGCACTGCCCGCGGCGCTCTCGGTTGCGCTCGAGGACCGCCTGCATCAGCCGTATCGCTTGAAGCTCTTCCCGTGGATGCCCGCGGTCGCGACCGCGGCGCGCGCCGCCGGCGCGCTCGGCTGCGTGCTGAGCGGCGCGGGCCCGTCGCTGCTCGCCGTGGTCGCGGGCGACGGTGGCGCTGTCGGGCGAGCCATGGAGGATGCGCTGAGCCGGGCCGGGGTCCGGGGCAACGCGCGCACGCTCGACGTCGACTCCGCGGGCGCGACCAGCAGGGTTTCCTAGATCGTGATGCTCACTGGGACGAGCATGAGTGACGGCGTCCTCTCGGATCGCGAGCTTCGCCAGGCGGTACGCGACGGCTGGGTCGTGTCACCGGTCGCCATCGACGATCAGCAGTTCCAGCCCGCCAGCCTCGACCTCCGGCTGGGGCCCGACGCCTATCAGCTCCGCGCGAGCTTCCTGCCGTTTCGCGAGAGCGTGCAGGGCCGTCTGGGTGAGCGCGGGCTGGTCGAAAGCGATCTCGTCATCGATCAGCTTTCGCTGACCGGGTCCGGAGCGACCCTTCAGCGGGGCTCCGTGTATCTCGTGCCGCTGCTCGAGTCGCTCGAGCTGCCGCCGGACGTGCGCGGCCGCTCAAATCCAAAATCGACGACGGGACGGCTAGACATCTTCACGCGGGTGATCACCGACGCGACGCCGCGCTTCGACGAGATCCGCGCGGGATATCGCGGCGCACTCTACCTCGAAGTCTCGCCCCAGTCGTTTCCAGTCCGCGTGCAGGCCGGCGTCTCGCTGAATCAGATTCGTCTGCTGGCGGGTCAGACGTCGATGTCCGACGCCGCACTCGAGGGTCTTTACCGCGAGCAGCCGCTGCTCTACGACGACGACGAGCGACCGATCCCGCCGGGGCGTGTCGTGGTCAGCGACGGGCTCTGCATGGGGGTCGATCTGTCGGGGCGGCTGACCGACGGCATCATCGGCTATCGAGCCCATCCCAACCCGCCGGCCGTCGATCTGAGCCGGGTCGGCTTCTACGATCCCGGCGAATTCTGGGAGCCCATCAAGCGCCCCTCGCGCGACTCGTACATCCTGGAAGCCAACCGTTTCTACATCCTGCTCTCCAAGGAGCGCATCCGGGTCCCCCCGGAGTTCGCGGCCGAGATGGTCGTCTATGACGCCGGAGCCGGCGAGATCCGCACGCATTACGCGGGGTTCTTCGACCCCGGATTCGGCTGGGGTGACGGGACCATTCTGGGCACCAAGGTGGTCATGGAGGTCAGGGCGCGCGAGGTACCGTTCATGGTGTACGACGGCCAGACATCGTTCAAAGTCCTGTTCGAGCGGCTTCGGTCCCGTCCCGACCGGGTTTACGGAGCCGGGCTCGGTTCCTCCTACCAGCGGCAGACGCTCACTCTCAGCAAGCACTTCAGACGCCTGTGAGAGAGGGCGTGTTAAAATACGTGCGGTAGTGGTTTCGGGAGTTTTGCGACACGGCCCGTTGCCCCATGGAGGGCGAGATGGCAGAGCAGAAGAAGAAAGAAGTCAGGCCGACGAAGCCCGCGGAAGGTGGAGACGGGGCAGCCCCGAGCCCTGAGCTGGCCAAGAAGGGCAAGAAGATCAAGGAAGACATCGACAAGCTCCTCGACGAGATCGATGACATCCTCGAGGAGAACGCCGAGGAGTTCGTCAAGAGCTACGTGCAGCGAGGCGGCGAGTAGGATGCCGATCTACGAGTACCGCTGCAAGCAGTGCGAGCGGGAGTTCGAGAAGTACGTCCCCGGCGCTGCGACCGCGGTCGCGTGCCCGGCCTGCGCCAGCGAGCAGGTGATGCGAAAGCTGTCGGTGTTCGGCCTCAAGACCGCCGGCGCGCTCCAGCCGTCCCCCATGTCGGGCGGCGGCGGGTGCTGCGGCGGTGGTTGCGCCTGTCACTGAGTAACCCAGCGACGCCTGTCTCGCTCTGATGGATCTGCGCCGCCTCGAGATCTTTGCGAAGGTGGCCGAGCTCGGGAGCTTCTCGCGCGCCGCCGAAGCCCTCTTCCTGACCCAGCCCACGATCTCCGAGCACATTCGCGCCCTCGAGGACGAGCTCGGCGTGCAGCTTCTCGACCGCCTCGGGCGGGGCGCCGCGCCCACGCGCGCCGGCGAGCTGATGCTCGGGTACGCCCGGCGCATGCTGGCTCTCGCGCGCGAGGCGCGGCAGGCGCTCGATCAGTTCCAGGGCCGGCTGAGCGGCCAGCTCGTCGTCGGCGGCTCCACGATTCCGGGAGAGTACTTGCTGCCCGGCCTGATCGGTCAGTTCAAGGCGAAATATCCGGACATCTCGATCTCGCTGCTGATCGGCGGGAGCCGGCAGGTGAGCACGTGGGTCGAGGACGGTCGGGCCGAAGTGGGCGTCGTCGGCGCGCGACCGAGTCCCCGCACGCTCGTCTCCCGCGAGCTGATGCCGGACGAGCTGGTGGTGGTTCTCCCGGCCGAGCACCCCTGGGCGGGACGCAAGGCAGTCACGCTCACCGACCTGAAGCGCGAACCCCTGATCGTCCGCGAGCAGGGCTCCGGCTCGCGCGAGGCGCTGGAGCACGCGCTCGGCGAAGCCAACGTCGATCTCACCGCATTTCGGGTCGTCGGCGAGATGGGCTCGACCCAGGCGATCAAGCAGGCGGTACGCTCCGGGGTCGGGATCTCGATCATCTCCAGGCGCGCGGTCGACGACGAGTGCCGGGCAAATCTACTGTCGTGCGTGAAGCTCAAGGATCTGCGCGTCTCGCGATTCTTCTATCTGATCACGCACCGCGACCGCAGCCGCTCACCGCTGGCCCAGGCCTTCGTCGATTTCGTGGAATCCCAGCTGCCCACGCGCGCGTCCCAATAGATCGATGACCGAGCACACTCACACTGAGGTCCGGCTCACCTCCTACGCGTCCTGCGCCGGCTGAGCGTCCAAAATGGCTCCTGGAGATCTCCAGGAGGTGTTGGCGGTACTCAGGCCCGGCGGCGTGCCGCCACCCGCGAATTTGCTCGTCGGGCTCGGCGCGGCTGACGACGCGGCGGTCTATCGTCTCGCGCCCGATCTGGCGGTCGTCGAGACCGTCGACTTCTTCCCACCGGTCGTCGACGACCCGTGGACCTGGGGCGCCGTCGCCGCGGTCAACGCGATGTCGGACGTCTACGCGATGGGCGGCGAGGTGCTGTTCGCGCTCGCGGTCGCCGGATTCCCGCGCGAGATGCCCAAGACGATCGTCTCTGACGTATTCCGCGGCGGCCGGGACAAGGTCGCCGAGGCGGGGGGCGTGATCGCGGGCGGGCACACCGTGGTCGACGCCGAGCCGAAGTACGGGCTCTGCGTGACCGGCCGCGTCCATCCCGATCGGATTCTGGTCAAGGGCGGCCTGCGACCCGGCGACCGGGTGTTCCTCTCCAAGCCGCTCGGCACCGGCGTCATCACGACGGCGGCGAAGAACGGCGTCGCCGGAGCCGAACGCCTCGCGGGAGCGGTCGCGAGCATGCTGCGGCTCAACCGTGTGGCCGCCGCGGTCGCGCTCGAAAGTGGCGCGAAGGGCGCGACCGACATCACCGGCTTCGGATTTCTCGGCCACGCCGGGGAGATGGTCAAGGCATCGGGAGCGGGTCTTCTGGTCGAGGCGTCGCGTCTGCCGGTGCTCCCGGGCACGCGCGAGCTCGCCGAGGCCGGACAATTCAGCGGAGGGATGAAGCGCAATCGGCACTATGTCGATGCGGCGTTCGGGGCCGCGTTGACGATCGAGCCCGCCGTGCCCGGTTATCTAGCCTCGTTGCTCACCGAATCGGAGACCTCGGGCGGACTGCTCTTCTCGGTGGCCGCCGAGCGTGCCGGCTCCGTTTTGGATGCCTTCCGACGGCGGGGCGAAGAGTGCTGGGAGATCGGCCTGGTGCTGTCCGAGCCCGTCCTCCGCGTCAAGGCGTAGCGCCGGCCGTCCGACCGATATCGGAAACCGTCGTGGAGTCGTCCAATCGAAATAGAGCGTACCGATTTGTCTTCCCGCGGAGTCCCGATATTGTCGAAGTCGTTCTTCATGTACCCGCAATCCGAGACGGCGCAGGGCCGTCGCGACAGTCTCGACCCCGACAACTTCAAGTACACAATCACCACGCGCGAGATCACGGCGTGACAGCCGGATCGCGGCGGGCACCGTGACCACCGTCGCGGTGCCCGCCCGATCCGCGCGCCGTCTGATCCTCGGCGCAGCCGTCTGCCTGGCACTCGGGCTCGCGGGGAGCGTCGGCGCGGACCGCGCCCGTTTCGTCCCCTGGAAGGAGCCGGTAGCGCCGCCTCTGGCTCTCAACGACCTCACGGGCCAGGCGCACACGCTCGCCGACTACGGCAACCACGTCGTCCTCATGAACTTCTGGGCGACGTGGTGCGAGCCGTGCCGGGCCGAGATGGCGTCGATTCGAAAGCTCCAGGGGCGTCTGGCCGGTCGGCCCTTCACGGTGCTGCTCGTGAACTACGGGGAGGGGAGGGCGCGGGTGGCCGACTTCGCCAAGCGCGAGCCGATCGAAGCGACGATCTTGCTCGATCCGAACCAGGACGTGCCCCGGGCGTGGCGGGTTCGAGTCCTACCTTCGAGCTTCCTGATCGGTCGGGATGGTCGTGTGCGCTATGCCGTGATCGGCGAGATCGACTGGGCGAGCGACGACGCCATCGAGCTGGTCCAGGAACTCTTCCGTTGAGGTACGGGGAGGACGGGCGCTACGCGCCCGGACGTTGAGCGGCGCGCTGATTTCGTAGGACCGCCAGAAGGCGTTGTTTCAGTTCTGAAGGGATGTTGACCTCTCTGAGCTTGGTCGCCGCATTGACTGTACCGCGGTAGGTGTTGACGAACGCCACGCAGGGCCCACAGCCTTCGATATGCCACTCGAGCAGCTCCCGCGTGGATTTCGGCAGGCTACCGTCGAGATAGTCGCCGAGCAGGTCGGCGATCTGCCGACACTCGATCGATGACGGGCTCGGAGCTCCACAGTCTGACATTGCCGTACATTATATGTAGACGCGCGCTCTCATGCGAGGGATTCGAGTCGATTGGCTGGGCGTTTTTTACGCAGTGCGCCGTCGTCCGATAGCCTCCAGTCTGCCGCAGCGCGTCGAAGCACGGTCTCGGTGGTGACACCGGGAGACGCGCGCTCGAGCTTCGGCCGTCAGTCGTTCACGCGTTGCCTGCTCTCGCCCTCCGTCAGCGTCATCGCCGAGCGGGAACTTGCACCGCTTCTCCCGCGATTCTTTCCCGGGCGGCTCCGAGCGTTGCGTCCGGACGGTCGTCGGCATGGTGACGGCGACGTCACGCAGCGGGCGCTCGGCGATTGAGCAGCGACACGCGGAGCGCCGATTCGCGAGGCACGAGCCTACGAGAGGCCGTTGATTTCGGTGTGATTCGGCGGAGAGATTGGGTTCCGCAATTGGCAAACAACTTGCTCAGTCATCGAGTAGTATGAAACCCACTGGTCGTGAGAGAGGGCAGCAACACCATACCTTGACGGCTCTCTATAGAATGACTGCAAGGATTCGCGAGAGGAGAGCTCGATGAACCAGGATTCCCGGGTTCAAGCGTTCGTCACCGCCTTCGAGGTCCTGCGCGCTGAGGTCGAGAAGGTGATCGTCGGACATCGAGAGGTCATCACGCACGTGCTCACCGGGATGTTCGCCGGCGGTCACGTCCTGCTCGAGGGCGTGCCGGGCCTGGGCAAGACTCTCCTGATCAAGACGCTCTCCGAAGGGCTCGACCTGTCCTTCTCGCGTATCCAGTTCACGCCGGACCTGATGCCGGCGGACATCATCGGGACCAACATCATCGTCGAGGATGCGGACGGCCGGAAGCACTTCCAGTTCCAGCAGGGGCCGATCTTCGCCCACATCCTGCTAGCCGATGAGATCAATCGCGCGACGCCCAAGACTCAGTCCGCGCTGCTCGAGGGCATGCAGGAGAGCGCCGTCACCGTGGGCGGCGCCACGCGCCAGCTCCCGGCCCCGTTCTTCGTACTCGCGACGCAGAACCCGATCGAGATGGAAGGGACGTACCCGCTGCCCGAAGCCCAGCTGGACCGATTCCTCTTCAAGCTGCGCGTCCGCTATCCGCAGATCGAGGAGCTGAACGCGATCATCGACCGCACGACGCAGCCGCGGACCGCGACGGTGAGCCGGGTCCTGAGCGGCCCGGACGTGCTCGCGTTCCGTGAGCTGATCCGCGAAGTGCCGATCGCCTCGCACGTCCGCGACTTCGCCTCGGCGATCGTCATGGCGACGCACCCGCAGTGGGAGCAGGCGCCCGACGTCGCGCGCCGCTTCGTGCGCTACGGCGCGAGCCCCCGCGGCGCCCAGGCGCTCGTCCTCGGCGCGAAGGTGCGGGCGCTCGCCGACGCCCGCTACAACGTGAGCGTCGAGGACATCAAGGCGATGGCCGTGCCGGCACTGCGCCATCGGGTGATCCTGAACTTCGAAGGCGAGGCCGAGGGTGTCGACACCGACACGTTGATCTCCCGGGTCGTCGCCGATACCGAGGCGGGCGTCGCCCACAGTCGCGAACCCTTTCTCCGCTAGCCGCGGGAGGACCTCATGACCGAGTCGCCACGGATCGAAGGGCTCCTGCGGCGCATCCGGCGGGAGATCCGCCGCCGGCGGGCCGAATACTACGGTCTACGCGGCGCCTTCTGGGGCGCCGTCGCCGGCGTCGCCGTGATGCTGGCCAAGCAAGGGATCGGCGCGAGGGCGCCGTGGATCGCCGGCGGGCTGGTGGTCCTCGGGCTCCTGGTGGGCCTCGCCTACGGAGCGGCGCGGGGGATACGCCGCGGCGACGTCGCGCGAGTGGCCGACCGGGCCTTCGGCCTCGACGACCGAGTCGCCACGACGCTCGAGTGGGCCGACCGGCCCGATCGGACGCGGCTCGTCGACACGCTGGTCAGCGACACCGTCGCGCGCGTCGAAAGCCTCGAGCGCAAGCGCGTCGTCAAGCGCGTGGTCCCGCGTGAAGGCCAGCTGCTCGCGCTGCCGGTCCTCGCGTGCCTGGTGCTCGCCATCACGCCGCCGATCCCGCTGCCGTCGGGCCGCCTTCCGGACTTCCTGTCGTCGACCGAGGAAGAGCGCGAGGAACGGACGAGCTCGTCGATGCTCGAGGAGACGACGCGTCAGCTCGCCAAGGACCCGCTCAAGCGGCCGGCGTTCGAGGAGCGCGACTTCGCGCAGCGGGCCGGCGGCACCGGCGCCAGCACCACCGGCGACCTGTCGGCGATCTTCAAGGACACCTCGCTCGCGAACCAGCGGCCGGACTTCAACAGCTTCATGAAGAAGGGCGACGAGCGGCTCCGGATGCTGGAGCAGACGGATCGCATGCCGGATCTCCAGTCGGACTTCACGAACAGCCAGTACAAGATGGTCTATCGCAAGTCGAAGGCGCTGACGGGGGGCCTGCGACCCGACCAGATCTCGCCGCAGAAGCTCCGCGAGCTGCTCGAGGAGATGGAGCGGCTCGGCCGCAAGGGCGGCGGCAACTGGAGCGGCGACGCGATGGAAGGGATGGAGGCGCTCGAGGGCGGCCAGAGCGATCGGGCCCTCGAGGCCATGCAGAAGGCGCTCGACAAGATGCGGGCGATAGACGAGCAGCAGCGCTCGGGCAAGGGCCTGCGCGGCGGGCGCGAGTCCGAGCGCGGCGGGCGCGGCAAGGACCGCTCGCGGGGCGACGGCACGGGCCCGGAGGACCAGGATTTCGGCGAGGGTGAGGGGCTCATGCCCGGCAAGGGCCGGAGCGGCTCGCCCAAGGGCGAGGCGACCCAGCGTCTGCGCGCCAATCCGTTCGACGTCGGCGTCGAGGGCGAGTCGCGCCAGGGCCGCAAGGAAGGCTACGACACGAACCTGACCGGGCGCGGCGGCAGCATGGCCTCGCGGCTTCAGTACCTCGGAGTCATCGGACAGTACCGCAAGGCGATGGAGGACGCGATCACGCGGGAGCAGGTGCCCCGCGACTTCCACGATCAGATCCGAAACTACTTCCAGTCGCTCGACGAGCGCTGAGCGCCATGCCGGCGACGCGTCCAGCATTCTTCACGTCTGAGTTCCTGGCGCAGCTCGAGCGCCTGTCGCTCCTTTCACGGCGGATCTTCCGCGGCCGCGTGAAGGGTGAGCGACGCAGCCTGCGGCGAGGCCACAGCGTCGAGTTCTGCGACTACCGCGCCTACGGTGTCGGTGACGACCTCCGCTACGTCGACTGGAACATCTACGGCCGGCTGGACCGGCTGCACGTCAAGCTCTTCGTCGACGAAGAGGATCTGTGCCTGCACCTGATCGTCGACGCGTCCGCTTCCATGAATTTCGGCACGCCCAGCAAGCTCGAGTGCGCCGTGCGGATCGCCGCCGCGCTCGGTTTCGTCGGGCTCGTGAACCTGGAGCGGGTCGGGGTGGGGGTGCTGCGCGAACGGATCGCCGAGGGCTGGCCACCCACGCGCGGTCGGAACCAGGTGACCGGTCTCGTCGATTTCCTCGCCGCGGTCCGCCCCGCCGGCGGCACGAGCCTCAACGAAGCGCTCGCCAACTACGCGACGCGCTCGCGACAGACGGGTCTGGCCGTCGTGATCTCGGACCTTCTCGACCCGGCCGGTTACGAGGCCGGCGTGCGGACGCTCCTCGAGCGGCGCTTCGACGTGCACCTCGTGCACGTGCTGTCGCCGGAGGAGATGAACCCGGAGCTCGCCGGTGACCTGCGCCTGATCGACAGCGAGACGGGGGAGATGCGGGAGCTATCGATGGACGGCGACGCCGTCCGCGCGTACCGTGAGCGCCTGCGGCAATACCTCGATCGCGTCGAGACGTTTTGCCGGACGAAGGAGATCGGGTACCACCGCATGAGCTGTGACTCTCCGGTCGAGCCGTTCGTGCTCGCCCAGCTGCGGGGCCGCGTGGTCGCATGAGCTTCCTCTCTCCGCTCGCCCTGTCGCTCTTCGCCCTGTCCGTGCCGTTGGTGCTCCTGTATTTCCTCAAGGTCCGTCGACGCGAGCGGACAGTGTCGAGCCTGCTCCTCTGGAGCACCTCGCTGCGCGACCGGGAGGCGTCGACGTTCTTCCAGCGGCTCCACCGGGACCCGTTGATGCTCCTCCAGCTCCTGGCGCTGCTCGTGCTGGCCCTGGCGCTGGCGCGGCCCGTCGCGACCGTCATGGGCCAGGGCGCGCGCAAGGTCGTGGTCGTCCTCGACACCTCGGCGTCGATGAAGGCACAGGACGTGTCGCCCTCACGGTTCGAGGCGGCGCGGACCCGCGCGGCCTCGCTCGTACGCGGGCTCGGCGAGGGCGCCGAGGTGATGGTGATCGAGGCCGGCGTGCAGCCGAAAGTCACGGCGGCGATGGCGCGCGATCGCGAACGGGCGCTGGGCGCGATCCGCTCGGCGCAGGCCCGCGACCTTCCCACCCGGCTGGTCGAGGCGGTGCGGACCGCGCGCGCGCTCGTCGCGGCCGATCCGCGCGCCGAGATCCATGTCTTCACCGACGGCGCGTTCGCCTTGCCGCAGAGCGAGGACACCACCGATCCGCGGGTTCGGTGGATCGGTGTCGGCGAGCAGGGCAAGAACGTCGCGATCACCAGTCTGTCGATCCGCAAGAACTACTACGGCGCCTTCGACTATCAGGCATTCGTGTCGCTCGTGAACTACTCGAACGAGCCCCAGACGTTCGCGTTCCGGCTCGAGCTCGACGGCAAGTCGATCGCTGAAAAGGAAGTGTCGCTCGAGCCCAACGTACGCCGATCGGTGGTGCTGCCGTTCAGCCACGGTGGAAGCGGCACCATCACGGCGCGGATCCGCGTCGACGACGACCTCGCGGTCGACAACGTCGCGTACGCGGTCCTGCCGCCGCCGCGGAAGATCGCCGTGCTTCTGGTGAGCCCGGGCAATCTGTTCCTCGAGAAAGTTCTGCGAACCGATCCTCAAGTTTCACTCGACGTCCGCACGCCCGATCAGTACCAGGGCGGCATGGGTGAGGCCGACGTCGTCGTGCTCGACTCGGTCACGCCGCCGCGCGCGGGTCCGGGCCGCTTCGTCTTCGTCAACGCGGTCCCGCCGGACGTTCCGCTCGAGGTGCTCGGCCGGCTCGAGCGCCCGACGATCATGGACTGGGACCGGACGCACCCGGTGATGCGTCACGTCGAGTTCGCGAAGGTGACCATCGAGGACGCGATGCGCATCCGGCCGCTCGCGGCAGGCCGTCCCGTCGTCGAAGCGGTCGGCGGTCCGCTCGTCTACGCCCTCGAGGAGCCGGACCGGAAGGCGCTGTTCGTCGGGTTCGACCTGTTCAAGACGGACTTCCCGTTACGGATCGCGTTCCCGCTCGTTCTCTCGAACACGCTGCGCTGGCTGCATCCGGCGGGGCTCGACCAGTCGAGCTTCCAGTTCGCGACGGGCCAGCCCATCCTGCTGCCGGCGCCGCACGGGGTCAGCACCGTCACGGTCACCACGCCCAGCGGCCGGACCGTGCAGGGCCGGGTCACCCGGGGCATGGTGAGCTTCACGGAGACCGACGAGACGGGGATCTACACGCTGGCGACGGCGCGGGGCGAGACGCGAGTGGCCGTGAACTTGATGAATGCCGAGGAATCGAACCTCGCGCCGCATCAACTGCCCGCGCCAACCGCGCACGGGCCCGCCGCGCCGCCGGTGCCGGTCCAGCGGGAGCTCTGGCCGCTCTTCGTGACGGTCGCGGTGATCCTGCTCGCGGCCGAGGGATTGCTCTACTGGCGGCGTCAGAGCGCGGGTCGGCTGCGGCTGCCGTCGAGCCCGGGAGATCGCTGGGCGCTGGCGCTGCGCAGCGCGCTGGTCGTCGTCCTCTGTCTCACCATGCTACGGCCCACGCTGCCGAGATGGGTCGACCGCATGAACGTCGTGTTCCTACTGGACCTCTCGGACAGCGTGAGCCTCGCCTCCCGCGAGCGCGCGTACCGCTTCGTCGCCGACGCGGCCAAGTCCATGAAGAGCGGCGATCGCAACAGCGTGATCGCGTTCGGCGAGCAGGCGGTCGTCGATCAGCCGCTCGCCGTGCGCCCAGGCGTCGAGCGGCCGAAGGCCCAGGTCGACGGGCACGGCACGAATATCTTCCAGGCGATCCAGCTGGCGCTCGCGATGCTGCCGCCGGGGCAGGCCAACCGCATCGTCATGCTGACCGACGGGCGCCAGAACGCCGGCAACGCGCTCGCCGGGGCGCAAGCCGCCAAGGACGCCGCCGCGGACATCTACTACGTCGCCTCGCCGCTGACCTTCACTCAGGAGGTCGTCGCCGAGGCGCTCGTGCTCCCGCACGAGGTCAAGTTCGGGGAGCCGTTCCAGGCGAAGGTGGTCGTGTGGAGCCACAAGGACACGGAGGGCCGGCTCTCGCTCTTCCGGAACAGCGAGTTCCTGGGCTCGCAGGTCGTGCGTCTGAGCGCCGGCAAGAACGTCTTCAGCTATCGCCAGTCGCTCGACGCGAGCGGAATCCACGTCTACCAGGCCGCCGTGGAAGTCGACGGCGACACGATCGAAGAGAACAACCGGGCGGTGGGCGCCGTCGTCGTCCGTGGCCGGCCGCAGGTGCTGCTGGCCGAACGCGACCGCGGCCACGCGCAGTCCCTGGCCGGCGCGCTCCGGTCGCAGAACATCGACGTGACGGTGGTGGAGCCGCCGCAGATTCCCACCGACCTCGCGGGTCTGCAGAAGTACGACGGGCTCGTTCTCTCGAACGTCTCGTCGCTCAAGCTCTCCCGGCAGCAGATGGGCTACATCCGCGACTACGTCCGCGACTACGGCGGCGGCCTCGTCATGATCGGCGGCGAGGAGAGCTTCGGGCTCGGTGGCTACTACCGCACCCCGATCGAGGAAGCGCTGCCGGTCACGATGGAGGTCAAGCAGAAGGTCGAGATCCCGAGCCTCGCCGTCGTGCTCTCGATCGACCGATCCGGCTCCATGGCGATGTCCACCGACGAGAAAGTCACGAAGCTCGACCTCGCCAAGGAAGCGTCGCATCTGGTAGTGGACCTGCTCGACGAGCGCAATGAAGTCGGCGTGATGAGCTGGGACACCGAGTTCATCTGGGACGCGCCCGTGCGCCCGGCCAAGGACAAGGCCGCGATCCACCACGCGATCGCGACGATCAAGGCCGGTGGCGGGACCGACGGTTATCCGGCGCTCAAGGAGTCGTACCAGGTGCTCTTCGAGCGCCCGGCGCTGCTCAAGCACGTGATCTTCCTGTCCGACGGACAGATGACGCGAGGCGACTTCCAGGGACTGCTCCGCCGGATGTCCAAGGACAAGATCACCGTGTCGACGGTCGCGATCGGCAAGGACGCCGACGTCCAGCTGATGGTCGACGTCGCCAAGTGGGGCAAGGGGCGCTTCTACTACACCGAGGACTCGCAGACGATCCCGCGCATCTTCACGCTCGAGACCCAGCTGGCGTCCAAGGCCTCGCTCGTGGAGCAGCCCTTCAAGCCCCAGCTGACGTCGCCGGGCCACGAGGCGATTCAGGAGATCGACTGGAAGAGCGTGCCGCCGCTCGGCGGCTACGTCGCGAGCACGCTGAAATCGACGGCGGACCTGGTCCTCATGAGCCATCAGGAGGACCCCGTCCTGGCCACCTGGCGGTACGGGCTCGGCCGCTCCGTCGCGTTCACCTCCGACGCCAAGGCGAAGTGGGCGGTGCTCTGGCTCCGCTGGCGCGAGTTCAACAAGTTCTGGTCACAGCTGATCCGCTGGACCTTGCGGAGCGGCACCCGGAGCGACACGGTCGCGATCGTCGATCGACGGGAGAACACCGGCGAGATCGTCGTGGATGCCGTCGATCCGAAAGGTGAGTTCATCAACTTCCTCGATTCGCAGGTCGCCGTGGTCGCGCCGAACCGGGAGCGGTCGGTGATCGACCTCGAGCAGGTCGGGCCCGGACGTTATCGCGGTCAATTCTCCGCCGCCCAGGAGGGGGTCTACCTCGTCGGTATGGCTCAGCGGCGGAACGATCGCGTGATCGGCTCGCAGCTCGCGGGATTGGTGGTACCGTACGCTCAGGAGCTGCGTGACCTGGGCGTCGACGAGAGCCTCCTGCGCGAGCTCACGGAGCTGACGGGCGGGGGAGCGCTGGCGAAGCCCCAGGACGCGTTCCTGACGGCACGGCGCCAGTCACGCATCGGCGTGGAGATATGGCCGTGGCTCGTCGGCCTGGTCGCGCTGATGCTGGTCCCCGAGATCGCGCTTCGGCGCCTCGGTCCCGGGGCGCTCGAGCGATTCGCCATGCTCATCCGTCGCGGTCTCCGGAAGAAGGAGGTTCCGTGATGTGTCGACCCGGGTCGCGGTTGTGGATCGTCGCGGTGGTGGTGAGCCTGCTCGCCCTGGTGGGCGAGGCAAGCGCCGCCGACTCGAAGCTCCGCGTCATCGTGATCGTGCCCTTCGACGCGACGGCGCTCGAGCGTGAAGAGCAGTGGATGGGTGAGGGCGTCACGCAGATCCTGGCCCTGGGTCTCGCGCAGCAGCCGTCGATCGTCCAGATCGAGCGGGCGCGGCTGCGCGCGGCCAGCCGCGGCGAGGCGTGGACCGAATCGTCGCTGGCCCAGGCGACGCGCGCCGTGCGGGCGGATGCCGCGCTCTTCGGTCGGATCGAGCGCCGGGGCACCGACCTGGCGGTGGTGCCGCAGCTGATGGAGATCAAGCAGAGCGGGCCGGACGTCGCGAGCCTCGAGCCCGTGGTCGCCCCGTCGAGCGAGCTGTTCGATCGGCTCGCGACGCTTCCGGTTGCCTACGCGCGTACGCTCCGCGTCGCGATGACCGAGGCCGATGCCGTCCGGATCGAGAAGGCCGGGCGGCCGACACGGTTACCTCGCGCGTTCGAGCTGTTCGCGCGCGGCCAGATCGCCGCGCAACGCGGCGACCAGGAGGGCAACGAGGCCGCCGTCGATCTCCTGTCCCGGGCGATCGAGGTCGACCCGAGCTTCGTGGTGGCCACCTACATGCTCGGCGTGGTGCACTCGGCGCTCGGCAACCGGTGGAAGGCCGCCGCGCAGTTCCGCGCCTCGACGCAGCTCGACGCGTCCTACCCGGAGCCGGCCAAGGCGCTCGGCGATCTCTACCTCTCTCAGCCGCGGCGGCTCTTCGATCAGGCGGTCGAGGCGTACAGCAAGGCGATCGAGCTTCGTCCCTTCTACGCCGACGCCTACGTGGGCCTCGGCGACGCCAAAGCAGCGAAGAGCGACGTCGACGGCGCCATCGCCGCCTACCAGAAGGCGCTCGTGTACAACCCGGTCAATCCGCGAGTGCACATGAGCCTCGGGAAGATCTACTACGGCGAGAAGGGTCTCTACTACGAGGCGGTCACCGCATACAAGAAAGCGATCGATCTCGATCCCCACTCGGTGGACGCGCACATGGGTCTCGGCGAGGTCTACGAGGAGAAGGGCCTCTACAAGGAGGCCACCGAGGAATATCGAAAGGTGATCGAGATCGACGGCAAGCACACGGGCGCCATGTACAACCTCGCGCTCGTTTACGAGAAGGTCGATCCCAAGGCTGCGATCGCCCAGTGGGAGCGCTACATCGAGCTCGCCGCGCCTCTGGCGACGGAGAAGGACTGGGTCGACGTGGCTCGCCAGCACCTGAGGAAGCTCAAGAATCAGGTCAAGGACTAGCCGGCCGCAGGTTCGCGGCCGCCTACGTCGTCGCTCGTTCGCCCCGAGGGCCCTGCCGCCGCGTCCGCGAATGTATGCGCAGCGGCGCCGCGCCGAAAGCTATGATAGCCGCGTGGTTATTAGCGCGTGGTCATTACGCCTGGTCATTAGTTGTTAGTGGGGGATCCCGTGGATGAGCTGAGGAAGGACCCGACGCGAGGACATTGGATCCTCATCCGGCCGAAAGCCAAGCCGGCCCGGCAGACGGATTGTCCCTACTGTCCAGGCGCCGAGCACCTCACCGGACCGGAGATCACGGCGTTTCGTCCGGAGGGCTCGGCCCCGAACAGTCCGGGATGGTCCGTCCGCGTCGTTCCCGAACCTGACGCGTATTTCCGGATCGAGTGGGAGCTGGTCCGTGAGGGCGTCGGGATGTTCGACATGATCAACCCGCGCGGCGCGAGCGAGCTCGTCGTCGAGTCGGCTCGACACGACGACACGCTCGCGTCGATGGGCTCCACGGCGCTCGAAGCCGTATTGTGGATGTACCGCGACCGGCTTCTCGACCTCAAGCGCGACGGTCAGATCCGCGACATTCTCGTGTCACGACGCCACAAGAAACCCGGAGTGGCCGGTCACCATCCGTACTCGCGCGTGACGGCGATCCCGATCGTCTTCGACGAGACGCGCCGCGAGCTGCGCGAGGCGCGCGAGTATTACCAGTACAAGCGGCGCTGCCTCTACTGCGACATCCTGCGTCAGGAGATCGGCGCCGAGGAGCGGGTCGTGCGGCTGACGCCGGCGTTCGCCGCGGTCGTTCCGTACGCGCCGCGCGTGCCGCTCGAGACGTGGATCCTCCCGCGGCAACACGGGTGCTCCTTCGAGGAGGCGATCAAGCCCGAGAACCTCGGTGATCTGGCGCGACTTCTCTCCGACTACTTCCGCACGCTCGCGCGCGGATTCGGAGACCCCGGCTACGAGATGATGCTTCACACGGCGCCCAACCTCCGCTCTCGGATCCTGCAGGGGGACTGGGCCACGATCCGTGACGACTACCACTGGCACATCGAGATCGTCCCCGAGCCCGAGCATGCCAACCGGATCGGCGGCATCTTCGTCAACGAGACACGTCCCGAGGTATCGGCGGCTGAGCTTCGCCAGGCCTGGGTCAGTGAGAAGTGAGTCGTATATGTCCGGAAACGCTCGAAGAAGCCTACTCGTCCCTGGATAGCCCTCGGCCTTAGGATTCGCCTCCCCGCCGCCGCCGACACGGATTCTCAGTCATTCCAGCCCTTTCCAGTTGACTCGGGACCGTCCAGGTGTGAGAATGCGACTGAAACAGTCGCCGATAGAAACGGTCGGCGATAGGGCCTTGCCATTACAAGGTGTTCGGAAGGACGTTGAGGGCTAGAGACGATGCTCCGCTTTACGAAGCGCGCCGATTACGGACTGATGGCGATCCACTACATCGCCACGCACGACGGCCTCGGCGCCGTCAGCACGAAGCGGATCGCCGAGGAGTTCAGGATTCCTCCCGAGCTGCTCGCGAAGATCCTGCAGCGCCTCGCGAAGCGGCGGCTCATCGTCAGCCACAACGGCCCCAAGGGCGGGTACGTGCTGACGCGTCACCCCGCGGATATCTCGGTCGGCGAGGTCGTGCGCGCGCTCGAGGGACCGATCAGCATCGTGAGCTGTCTGGACGGGGGAGGCTGTCCGCAGGAGATGCGCTGTAATCTCAAGCGGCCCGTGCAGAAGCTGCAGACGGCGATCAGCCATCTGCTCGACACGATGAGCCTGGCCGAGCTGAGCAACCAGGGTGTCTCCGAGGTACTCACGATCAAATGATGCAGGCCACACGCCGGCGCGAGATGGAGAGAGCCAGATGCTGAAGTTCCCGATTTTCATGGACGCGCAGTCGACGACGCCCGCGGACCCGCGGGTCGTCGAGGCGATGATTCCCTACTTCACCGAGAAGTTCGGCCACCCGGCGAGCCGGAACCACTCGTTCGGCTGGGAGGCCGAGAACGCCGTCGACCGCGCCCGCGATCAGATCGCGAAGATCATTGGTGCGCGGGATCCCAAGGAAGTCATCTTCACCTCGGGCGGGACCGAGTCGATCAACCTCGCGGTCAAGGGCGTCGCCGAGATGTATCGGGAAAAGGGCAACCACATCGTCACCACCGCCATCGAGCAGCGGGCGAGCCTGGACGTCTGCAAGCGACTGGAGCGGCAAGGCTTCGAGATGGCCTACGTGCCCGTGCGGCCGGACGGTCTGGTGGAGCTCGACGCGATTCGCCAGGCGATCACGGACAAGACGATCCTCATCTCGGTCATGTTCGCGAACAACGAGATCGGCACGATCCAGGACATGGCGGCGATCGGGAAGCTGGCCAAGGAGAAGGGGATCATCTTCCACGCCGACGCGACGCAGGCGGTCGGCAAGATTCCGGTGAACGTGGAGGCGGCGGGGATCGATCTCCTGTCGTGTACCGCCCACCTGATCTACGGCCCGAAGGGCGTGGGCGCGCTCTACGTTCGGCGCAAGGCGCCGCGGGTGCGCATCGCGCCGCTGATCGACGGCGGTGGACACGAGCGCGGCATGCGGTCGGGGACCCTCCCGGTGCCGCTCATCGTCGGCTTCGGACGCGCCGCCGAGATCTGCGGTGAGGTCATGGCCGAAGAGGGCGCGCGGCTCGCGAAGCTCCGCGATCAGCTACAAGACAAGATCCTTTCGAACGTCGACGAGGCGTACCTGAACGGCCACCCGGAGCGCCGGCTCCCGCACAACCTGAACATCTCGTTCGCGTACGTCGAGGGTGAGTCCGTGCTCATGGGGCTCAACAAGGAAAGCGCCTTGTCCTCGGGCTCGGCCTGCACCTCGTCGACGCTCGAGCCGTCCTACGTGATCGGTGCGCTGGGCGCGAGCGCCGAGCTCGCCCACTCGTCGATCCGCTTCAGCTTGCACCGGTTCACCACCGAAGAGGAAGTCGAGCACGTCGGCGCGCGGACGATCGACGTGGTCAAGCGCTTGCGCGAGATGTCTCCGCTCTACGAGCTGGCCAAGGAAGGCGTGGACCTGAAGTCCATCCGATGGAAGGCCGACTAAGGGGGTTCGATCATGGCCTATAGCGACAAGGTTGTCGATCACTACAACAACCCACGGAACGTCGGGTCCTTCGGCAAGGACACTCCGGGAGTGGGCACGGGGCTCGTCGGCGCGCCGGAATGCGGCGACGTGATGAAGCTCCAGATCAAGGTCAACCTCGACACCGGCGTCATCGAGGACGCGAAGTTCAAGACGTTCGGGTGTGGCAGCGCCATCGCGTCGTCGAGCCTCGCCACCGAGTGGCTGAAGGGCAAGACGGTCGACGAGGCGGCCAAGATCAAGAACACCGACATCGTCAACGAGCTCAAGCTCCCGCCGGTGAAGATCCACTGCTCGGTGCTGGCGGAGGACGCCATCAAGGCGGCGCTGGCCGACTACCGTGAGAAGAACGCACCGGCGGATGCCCCGGCGTCATCCAAATAGCAAATAGGTAGGAGCGGGAGGAAGAGCGTCCATGGCGGTGACACTGTCGGAAGCGGCGGCGAAGCAGGTGAAGGAGCTCAAGCAGGCGCAGAACCTGCCGGATACCGTCTTCTTGAGAATGGGTGTGAAGGGGGGCGGGTGCTCGGGGATGTCGTACTCCCTCGAGTTCGACAGCGAGATGGGTCCCCATGACAAGGAATTCGAGATCGACGGGATCAAGGTCGTGGTCGACAAGAAGAGCTACCTGTACCTGAACGGCACGACGCTCGACTACGTCCAGCAGGGATTGACGGGAGGCTTCACCTTCGTCAACCCCCAGGCGAAGTCGAGCTGCGGATGCGGCACCTCGTTCTCGGCGTAGCCGGGTCCGCGACCGACACCGAACGGGCCCGGCGGAGGGCCCGTTCTCATTTTGGGGAGGGGATGGATCACTTCGAGGTGTTCGGGTTGCCGCGACGGCTCGCCATCGACGGAGCCGAGCTCCAGCGTAAGTTCTACGAGCTCTCGCGCCGCGGTCATCCCGATTTCCACCAGGGCGCGCCTCCGGAGCGCCAGGCGGAGATTCTCGAGGCCTCCGCGCGCCTCAACGCCGCATACCGCGCCCTGCGCGATCCGATCGCGCGGATCGAATACCTGGTCCGGCTCGAAGAGGGCCGCGAGACGCGTGAGGGCGCCACGGTGAAGCCGAAGGCGCCGCCCGAGCTGCTCGAGGAGATGTTCGAGATCCAGGAGGCGCTGCAGGACGCCCAGTCGGGCCAGCCGGGCGGGCTCGACGCCGGCGCGCGGGAGACGCTCGTCGCCCAGCGGGAGCGGCTGCGCGCGCGCCACGAGCAAGAAGAATCGCGACTGTGCGGGCCGCTCAGCCAGGCGTGGGATGCGGCCGGGCCCGCGGAACGGGCCAGGGCGCTGACAGCCTTCAAGGAGTCGCTGGCGGTGCGGGCGTACCTGCGAACCGTCATCGACGACATCGACCAAGCGCTCGGAGGCGCACCGGAGGGTTATGTCTCGCATCGTCGGCATTGATCTCGGCACCACCAACAGCCTGGTCGCGTACGTCGACGAGAAGACGGGGCTGCCCCGGGTGATCGCCGATCGAGACGGGCAGGTGCTCCTGCCCTCGATCGTCTCGTTCACGGGCGAGGGCGTCCTGGTGGGCGCCGCCGCGAAGCGACAGCTCGTGCGCCGCCCCGAGGCGACCGTCTATTCCGTGAAGCGGCTGATGGGCCGGGGCTACGACGACGTCAAGGAGGAGCTGCCCTACCTGCCGTTCACGGTGGTGCCGTCCGAGGGCATCGTGAAGATCCAGATGGGCAACCGCGAGGTCACGCCCCCGGAGGTCTCGGCGATCGTGCTCAAATCGCTCAAGGAGCGCGCCGAGGCTCACTTCGGCGAGCCGATCGAGAAGGCCGTCGTCACGGTGCCCGCATACTTCAACGACAGCCAGCGTCAAGCGACCAAGGACGCCGGTCGCATCGCCGGACTCGACGTCGTGCGCATCGTCAACGAGCCGACCGCCGCGTCGCTGGCCTACGGCCTGCAGCGCATTCGCGAGGGCCTGGTCGCGGTCTACGACCTCGGCGGCGGGACGTTCGACATCTCCATCCTGAGGGTCAAGGACGGGATCTTCGAGGTCCTGGCCACGAACGGCAACACGCACCTGGGCGGAGACGACTTCGACCGCGCGGTCGTCCTGTGGCTGCTCGAGGACATTCGCGCGAAGCACCAGGTCGACCTCGCGCGCGATCCCGAGGCGATGCAGGAGCTGCGGCTCGCGGCCGAGGCGGCCAAGATCCGCCTGTCGACCGACGAGCGGACGGCCCTGACCATCCCGTTCGACGGCTTCACCTACCATCGCGAGATCGCGCGCGCCGAGCTCGAGCGGCTCATCGAGAAGCTCGTGGATTCGACGCTCACGCCGTGCCGGATGGCGCTCGCGGACGCCGGCCTGGCGCCCCCGGATGTCGACGAGGTCGTCCTGGTCGGCGGATCGACGCGGGTACCGCTGGTGCGCCGACGGGTGCAGGAGCTGTTCGGCAAGACGCCTCACAGCCAGCTGAACCCCGACGAGGTGGTCGCGCTTGGCGCCGCGGTCCAGGCGTACATCCTCGCTGGTGGCATCACGGACATGCTCCTGCTCGACGTGACACCCTTGTCCCTGGGGATCGAGACACTCGGCGGCATCGTCAGCGTGCTGATCCCCCGGAACACGACCATCCCGACGAGCGCACGCGAGATGTTCACGACCTCCGTCGACGGCCAGCGCGTGGTCGACATGCACGTGGTCCAGGGCGAGCGCGAGCTCGCGAAGGATTGCCGCTCGCTCGCCCGCTTCGAGCTCTCCGGGATCGACCCGATGCCGGCGGGGATGCCGAAGATCGAAGTGGTCTTCCTGATCGACGCCAACGGCATCCTGAACGTGACCGCCACGGAGCTCAGGAGCCAGAAGGCCGCCGCGATCGAGGTGAAGCCGACCTACGGCCTCTCGGAGGCCGACGTCGAGCGGATGGTGGAGGACTCGTTCACCTACGCCGAGGCCGACGTGGAGGCGCGCCTGCTGATCGAGACGCGCAACGAGGCCGACACCGTCATCACCCACGTCGAGCGCGCGCTGGCCCAGGGTCGGACGCTGATCGGCGACGAGGAGCGCCAGGTCATCGTCGCCGCGCTGACGGCGCTGCAGGACGCTCGCGCGAGCACCGATCGCGACCGGATCCGGGACGCGACCACGGCCGTGAACCGCGCGACCGAGCATCTCGCCGAGCTGATGATGGACGCGGCGCTCAAGGGTGCGCTGGCGAGTCGCCGCGCCGACGAGATCATGGAGAAGTAATGGCGGTCCACAAGGTGACGTTCCTACCGCTCAACGTGACGGTCGAGGTCGACGACGAGAAGTACCCGCTCGCCGATCACGGCAAGCCCGGCTCGCTGCTGGACATCGCGCTGGCCCATCACATCCATCTCGAGCACAACTGCGGCGGCAGCTGCGCCTGTACGACCTGTCACGTCATCGTGAAGGACGGCGAGGAGCACCTCTCCGAGATGCAATCGGACGAGGAAGACCGACTCGACACGGCGGAGGGTCTCACGATTCACTCACGGCTCGGGTGTCAGGCCGTGGTGCGTGGCAACGTCGTCGTGGAGATCCCGAAGTGATCACCTGGCGCGACTACGAGGACATCGCGATCGCCCTCAACGAGGGCCATCCGGATCTCGATCCGTTGACGGTCCGTTTCACCGATCTCCATCGCTGGGTGATCGAGCTTCCGGGCTTCACCGACGACCCCAAGGGCTCCAACGAGAAGATCCTCGAGGCGATCCAGATGGCCTGGCTGGACGAGTACGGGAACCGATGACCGCCGTGAACGCGGCGGGGCGCCTACCAGGTCACGACCTGCTCGGCTTCGAAGATGAGCTCCAGGAGCTGCGCGTACGAGAGGTCGCCGTCGAGACGGCGAATCGGAACGCCGGTCGGCAGATCGGACGCCGCGCCGCCCGGCAGGACGACCACGGTGACGCGGTCGCCGTCGCGCACCTGCCGGTCGAGCACGGTTCGGGTGAGCGTCGTGTCGGCGCTCTTGACCAGGTGGAGCACCGAGGCCATCAGAACACCAGGAAGCGCCGGCCGCGCTGGACCAGGGCGGCGACCTCGTCGCGCGTGACCGGAATCACCGAGTGGCCGTCGGCGTTCCAGCTCGCATCGCTCGGCACCGCGCCTTGCTCGACGTGGAAGGGCACGCCGAGCGCCTTGAGGTTCGCGCGAAACTTCGCGATGTCGTCGCCGTCGACGAGCTCGTCGGTGTCTTCGTCGAGGAGATGGACGCCGGCGCCCAGCAGCACGAACACGACGTCGTTCTCGCCCGCGACCACACCGAGTCCGATGCGCATCGCCTCGTTCGCGCGGTGGGACGCGCGCGGATCCGTCGAGATCAGGACGATGACCGGCGGGCTCGCGGTCACGGAGTCAGTTGAGCGCGATGAACCGATCGGTGGCGTTGATCAGATCGGTCAGGACGACGAGGCCGCAGTACGTCACGGTGTCCGCGTCGCGCAGCGGGATGCGCCGCTTCTGGCAGCCGTAGGCGCAGACGAACAGCTTCGCGCCGCGCTCCGGCAGCGCGCGGATGCGCGGATCCTCGAGCGCGCGCACCCCGTCGTCGATGAGATACAGATAGAGATCAGCCCCGCGGTCGAGCGCCGCGCTCGAGAGGCCCACCGCCGTCTCGAGATTGGGATGCTCGAGCCCGGTGGAAAGCAGCACGCCGAGCTTCTTCTTCGCGAGATCCATCGCGGGTCGAGCGTAGCATCGTAAAAAATGGAGAGCAAGCCGATGAGCCGTCGAGTGTACCTGGATCACAACGCGTCGACACCCGTTCATCCCGAGGTGCTCGCCGAGATGCTTCCGTATTTCTCGGACGTCTACGGAAACCCCTCGAGCATCCACGGATTCGGGCGTGAGGCGCGCGAGGGCATGGACCTGGCGCGCGAGCGGGTCGCGCGATTTCTGAAGGTCTCGAGCCAGGAGATCGTCTTCACCTCCGGCGGGACCGAGTCCGACAACTTCGCCGTGAAGGGCCTCGCCTTGGCGAAGGGCAAGGGCCATCTCATCACCTCGCAGGTCGAGCACCACGCGGTCCTCCGCGCGTGCCGGGCGCTCGAATCACAGGGCTTCGGGCTGACCTGCGTCGGGGTCGACGAGTTCGGAAGGGTCGATCCGGACGAGGTGCGACGGGCCATTCGTTCGGACACTCTGGCGATCAGCATCATGCACGCGAACAGCGAGGTCGGGACGCTCCAGCCGATCGAGGCGATCGGCCGCATCGCGCGCGAGCGCGGCGTGCCGTTCCACGTCGACGCGGTCCAGACGTTCGGCAAGCTGCCGCTCGACGTCGACGCGCTCGGCATCGACATGCTCTCGTTCTCGGCCCACAAGATCTACGGTCCCAAGGGCGCCGCCGGGCTCTACATCCGCAAGGGGACCAAGATGGTCGCGGTCCAGCACGGAGGTGAGCACGAGCGCCGCCGGCGCGCTGGCACCGAGAACGTGGCCGGGATCGTCGGGCTCGGCAAGGCGGTCGAGATTCGCGCGCGCGACATGGGCGTGGAGGCCGAGCGGCTGGCGGGGCTGCGCGATCGGCTCTGGAACGGCCTGCGCGAGCGGGTACCCGACGTGCGGCTCTCCGGCCACCCGGTCCAGCGGCTTCCGGGCACGGCGAGCCTGCTGTTCCGTCACGTGGAGTCCGAGTCGATCGTGCTCGGCCTCGACCTGAAGGGAGTCGGCGTGTCGGCCGGCTCGGCCTGTACCTCCGGTAACGTCGAGCCGTCGCACGTGCTGGTCGCGATGGGTGTCGCGCTCGACTGGGCGATGGGCGCCGTCCGGTGCTCGCTCGGACGCTCGACCAGCGCAGAGGATATCGACTACGTCATCGAGTGCGTGGAGCCTCTCGTCCGCAAGCTCCGCCAGGCGATGCCGGTGGGTGCCGCGTGAGAACCGGCCCGTCGCCGCGGAGCTGAGCCGTGTTCGGCAAGATCCGACGCGATATCCAGGCGGTGAGGGAGCGCGACCCTGCCGCGCGATCCACGTTCGAGGTGCTGCTGTGCTACCCGGGCGTGCATGCGCTCGCGCTCCATCGCGTCGCCCACGCGATCTGGCGGCGAGGCTGGACGATTACGGCGCGCTTCCTGTCGCACATCGCCCGGTTCCTCACCGGCATCGAGATCCATCCGGCGGCCAGGCTCGGCCCCGGCCTCTTCATCGACCACGGCATGGGCGTCGTCATCGGCGAGACCGCCGAGGTCGGCGAGAACGTCACCCTGCTCCAAGGCGTGACACTCGGTGGGACGAGCCTCAAGCGCGAGAAGCGTCACCCGACGCTCGGTAACAACGTCGTCGTCGGCGCCGGGGCCAAGATCATCGGCGCCTTCAGGATCGGCGACGGCAGCCGGATCGGCGCGGGCTCGGTCGTCGTCCGTGAGGTGCCGACGAACTCCGTTGTCGTCGGCGTTCCCGGCCGGGTAACATATCGGGACGGACAGCGGGTCGAGGGCGGCATCGATCTCGATCAGACCGATCTGCCGGACCCCGTGAGCAAGGCGATCGAGCAGCTCGTCGAGCGGATTCGAGCGCTCGAGGCCGAGCTCGAGACGGTGAGAAAGAAAATCGAGGAGGAACGCGCGTGAACCCCAAGGACATGCTGAGTCTCAAGGAAGCGTCCACGTATCTCGGCATGGACGAGCGTGCGCTCGTGTCGCTCGCCGCCGAGCGTCGCATCCCATCCGTGCAGCTCGACGGCGCCTGGGTGTTTTCCAAGAAGTCGATCGACAAGTGGCGGTGGCAGCAGACGCGGCGCCAGTGATCTCGCGCGACCAGGCCTGGTCGGTCCTCACCGAGTTCACCAAGAGCGACAGCCTCCGCAAGCACGCCCGCGCCGTCGAAGCCTCGATGCGCGCCTACGCCGGCCGCTACGACGAAGATCCTGACGCCTGGGGCGTCGCCGGCATGCTCCACGACTTCGACTACGAGATGCACCCGCGCGCACCTCATCATCCGATCAAGGGCGCCGAGATCTTGCTGGCGCGCGGCGTGCCCGAGCCGATCGTCCACGCGATCCTGGCCCACGCCGATTACTCCGGTGTGCCGCGCGTCTCGCGCCTAGACCGCGCGCTCTATGCGTGCGACGAGCTTTCCGGCTTCGTCCACGCGGTGGCGCTGGTCCGTCCCGGCCGGGTGATCACCGGCCTCGAGCCACCGTCCGTCAAGAAAAAGCTCAAGGACAAGGCGTTCGCCCGTACCGTCAATCGCGACGACGTCTATCGCGGCGCCACCGAGCTCGGCGTCGACCTCGACGCCCACATCGCCTTCGTCATCTCCGCCCTGACCGAAGTCGCCCCCGAAATCGGCCTCGCCCGCACCTGACCCGCCCAGAGGCTCGCTGCTGGCGCATCCGATGCCCAAGCCTGACCCGAGAAGCCAAACTCGCAGGCTGATCGCCCCGCCGCCTGTGCCTCAGCCTGATTCGAGACGGGCCGATCGCGCCACCGCCCGTGCCTAAGCCAGACCCTCGACGCGCTGATGGCCGTACCGCTGTGGCAGAGGCGGACTCACGACGAGCTGATCGTCCCACCGCCGACCGAGTGCCGGAGGGGCGGCGGGCGGGGGTCCCTGCTGCAACCCGTGTAGTCAGGGTCGACTGCAACTTCGCGCGTCGTGATCTGACGCCGCGGGCTGTCCGCTAGCGTGGTCGCAGCAGGGACCCCCGCCCGCCGCCCCTCGGGCACGTTGTCTGCGACGAGAGCGATCACGCACGTCGATATGGACGCATTCTACGCAGCGATCGAGCAGCGCGACCGTCCAGAGCTGCGCGGCCGTCCCGTCATCGTCGGCGCGAGCCCGACGGGCCGCGGCGTGGTCTCCGCGGCCTCCTACGAGGCGCGACGGTTCGGCGTGCGCTCGGCGATGCCGATCGGCCGCGCGGCGCGGCTCTGCCCGCACGGCGCGTTCCTGCCGGTCGACATGCAGAAGTACCAGCGCGTGTCGGTCCAGGTCATGCACATCCTCGCCGACTTCTCGCCGCTCGTGGAGCCCGTCTCGATCGACGAGGCCTTCGTCGATCTCACCGGGACCGAGTCCCTGTTCGGAAGCCCGCTGGACGCGGTCCGGCGGATCAAGGGCCGGATTCTGGACGAGACCGGCCTGACGGCGTCGGCGGGGCTCGCCGCCAACAAGTTCGTCGCGAAGGTGGCGTCCGACCTGGAGAAGCCCAATGGGCTCGTCGTCGTCGCCGCCGGCGACGAGGCGCGATTCCTGGGCGCCCTGCCGATCGAGCGGCTCTGGGGCGTGGGGAAGGTCATGGCGAAGGAGCTCAGCGAGCTCGGCTTCACCACGATCGGCCAGCTCCAGCGGGCGGCGCCACGCGCGGTGCTCGCCAAGCGCTTCGGCAAGCACGGCGACGCCCTCTACGATCTCGCCTTCGGCCGCGACGACCGCGCGGTCGAGCCGTTCGGCGTGCCCAAGTCGATCGGCGCCGAGGAGACGTTCGGCGTCGACTGCACGGATCCCGAGAAGCTCAAGACGACCCTGCGCGCCCACGCCGAGCGGGTCGCGGCCGAGCTCCGGGAAGGGGGATTCGCGGCCGGTCGGGTCACCGTCAAGCTGCGGCTCGCGCCGTTCGAGACCCATACGCGCAGCGTGACCGGCGAGCCGACGCAGGACGGCCTCGAGCTCTACCGTCGCGCGCTGGCACTGCTGGAGCGCGACCCGGTCACGCGGCCGGTGCGCCTGATCGGACTCTCGGCGGCTCGTCTCGGCCCCGCCGGAACCGGGCAGATGGATCTGCTCGATCCCGCGGCCCTGCGGCGCGAGCGGCTGGCGCGCGTGGTCGATCGGCTGACCGCGCGATTCGGTGAAGGCGCCGTCGTTCCCGCGACCCTCTTGGGCCGCTCGCGCGACGACGATTGACGGGGCCGGGGAGGAGTCGGCGATTCGGCCGACTCCTCCCCGGCTGTTACGAGCGCGGCGATCTAGAAGGTGAGCGGCTCGGTCAGCCGCACCCAGCGCCCGCCCTTGACCACGGCGAGGAACGCGGAGTTCGCCCCCTGGTGCTTGTCGGGACCGAAGCTCGCCTCGGGCCCGTTGAAGATGTCCTTGTAGCTCTTGATCGACTCCATGCCCCGCACGAAGTTGTCGACCGTGAGCTCCGGCCCGGTCTTCTCGAGCCCCACGACGGTCAGATCGGCGGCGACCCAGCCATACACGGCGCCGATGTTCGGGTCGACCTTGTAGCGCTCCTTGTAGCGATCGAACCAGGCTTGCGCCGTCGGGCTGAGCGTGTCGCGATACGGCATATCGGTCAGCCCCATCGCGTAGAGCCCATCGGTGACGCCCCCCTGCGCCCCCGCGACGAAGAGGTCATAGCTGGCCGTCGAGCCGAAAAAGTCGACGTCGGTCCACCCGATCTTGCGCGCCGTCGCGTACGGCACGATCGAGTCGCGCACGATCGTGCCGAAGACGACCAGGTCGCAGTTGGCCGCCTTGAGCTTGGTGATCTGCGCCGTGAAGTCCTGGTCGGTCGGCTTGTGGGTGGTCGTCTCCACGATCTTCACCTTCATCTTGTCGGCCTGCATCTGGACGCCGTCCAGCACTTCCTTGCCGAAGTCGGTGTCCTGGTACATGACACAGAGCGCCTTCTTGCCCTTCTTGCCCACGAAATAGTTGATGCCCGCGCGCACCTGGTCGACGTACGAGGCGGCGCTGTAGAACTTGAGCTTGTGGAACGGCTCGTACATCGACCGCGCGGCCGACAGCGGGAACAGGCTCGGCACGCCCGCATCGAACATGTCCTTGAACAGCGCGTTGTTCATCGGCGTGCCGAGCCCCGCGACCATCGCGAAGATGTGATCGCGGTTGATCAGCTTGGTCCCCGCCTGCACGGCGCGCGGCACCTGGTACTGGGTATCCTCGACCACCAGCCGGATCTTGCGGCCGTGGACGCCGCCCTTCTCGTTGAGCTCGTCGAACCGCATCTTGACGGCGTTCGACGACGAGACGCCATAGGTGGCGGCCGGACCTGAGAGGTCGGTGTGCATCCCCAGCACGATCTCGGTCTTGCTGACGCCGCGGGTCTCCCGCTGCGCGGTGGCCACGCCCGCCAGCGCGACCGCGCCGATCAGCACACCCACCGCGACCGCTCGCATCCTCATCATTCGCTCCTTTCGTCGTGACGCCACGCCCGGGCGCCGCCCAAGGGGGCTACGCCTCGGCGTACATGGCGTCGATCACGTCCCTGTACTTTCGGTTGACGAACGCGCGCTTGAGCTTCATGGTCGGCGTGAGCTCCTCGTCCTCCGCGGTGAGGATCTGCTCGATCAGCCGAAACTTCTTGATGGTCTCGACCCGCGCCAGTTGCCGGTTGACCCGATCGATCTCGCCCCCGATCAGGCGCTGGACCTCCTCGGTGCGGCAGAGCGAGGCGAAGTTCGTGAACGGCACGTTCCGCTCTTGCGCGAACTGGGCGACGGTCTCGTGGTCGATCATCACCAGGCAGGACAGGAACTTCCGCTTGTCGCCGATGACGACGGCGTCGGAGATGTACGGGGAGAACTTGAGCTGATTCTCGATCTCCGACGGAGTGACGTTCTTGCCACCCGCGGTGATGATGATGTCCTTCATCCGGTCCGTGATCCGCACGAACCCATCGGAGTCCATGAGGCCGACGTCGCCGGTGTGGAGCCAGCCATCGACCACCGTCTCGGCGGTCTTCGCCGGATTGTTGTAATACCCGAGGAACACGTGGGGACCCTTCAACAGGATCTCGCCCTCGGGCGAGATGCGGACCTCCGTGCCGGGACGGGCGACGCCCACCGAGCCGAGCTTGATGTGGTCGGCCGGCATGGCGGTGGCGAGGCCGCAGTTCTCGGTCTGGCCGTAGACCTCGCGCATGTCGATGCCGAGCGCCATGTACCACTTGATGAGGTCGGGCGCGATCGGCGCAGCGCCGGTGGCGGCGCCCCGGGCGCGATGCAGCCCCATCGAGCGCTTGACGTTGTCGAGCACGAAGAAGTCGGCGACCCGAAAGAGCAGACGAAGGCCCAGGCCGGGCCGCCGGCCGGCGAGGCGCTGCTCGGCGACCCGCGCGCCGATCGAGAGCGCCCAGTGGTAGGCGAGTCGGCCCGGTCGGGTCGCGTCGCGCATCCGGAGCGCGACCGCCGAATAGAACTTCTCCCAGATCCGCGGGACCGCGAAGAAGAGCGCCGGCGCGACTTCGCGGATGTTTTCGGGCACCGTGTCGATGCTTTCGGCGAAGTTGACGGTCGCGCCGGTGCGGAGCGGGTTGAACACGCTGACCGTACGCTCGGCGATGTGGCAGAGCGGCAGGAAGGAGAGCTGCTGATCCCCTTCATGAAGCTCGGCGACGTAGTCGGAGTAGTCGATCTGGAACAGGATGTTGCCGTGGCTCAACATGGCCCCCTTGGGCGGGCCGGTCGTCCCCGAGGTGTACACCAGGATCGCCAGATCGTCGGGCCTGGCGATCTCGACCATTCGATCGAACGCGCCGGGGTGTTCGGCCTCGTAGCGGAGCCCGATCTCCAGGAGGTTCTCGAACGACAGCACCTGCTCGTCCTTGAAGGCGTGCAGCCCCTCCGGATCGAAGACGACGATCTTCACGAGCTGGGGGCAGCCGGCGCGGACCTCGAGGATCTTGTCGAGCTGCTCCTCGTCCGCGGCGAAGAAGAAGCGCGTGCCGCTGTCGTTGACGATGTATTCGACCTGCTTGGCGGAGTCGGTCGTGTAGATGCCGCTGGTGACGCCGCCGACCGACAGGGTCCCGAGGTCGGTGTAGAGCCACTCCGGGCAGTTGTCGGCCATGATCGCGACCACGTCGCGGGGGCGCAGGCCGAGCGCGACCAGGCCCAGGCCGACGTGCTTCGCCCGCGCGCCGTACTCGCGCCAGCTGACCGCGCGCCAGACGCCGAGGTCCTTCTCGCGCATGGCCACGCGGTCGCCGCGCTCGCGCACGACGTGGCGGAACAGCTTTGGCAGGGTGTCCTGGCCGAAGACGGTGGTCGCGGTCTCGGTCGTCACCGCCATGTCTTCTTCCTCTTCCAGCGCCGCGTACCGCGGACGCCCGACTCTTTCATGCCGAGGTAGAACTCCTTGATGTCTTCTTTCTCGAGCAGCCGCGCGCAGGTGTCCTCCATCACGATGCGGCCGACCTCCAGCACGTAGCCGTAGTCGGCGATGTGCAGGGCCATGTTGGCGTTCTGCTCGACCAGGAGAACCGTGACCCCGCGCTCCCGGTTGATCCGCGCGATGATCTCGAAGATCTCCTTGACCAGCCGCGGCGAGAGCCCGAGCGACGGCTCGTCCAGCAGCATCATCCGGGGCCGTGCCATCAAAGCTCGGCTGATCGCGAGCATCTGCTGCTCGCCCCCGGAGAGCGAGCCCGCGCGTTGCTCGGCACGCGCTCGCAGAATCGGGAAATACGAGTAGACGAGCTCGAGGTCCTCGGCGACCCCTCCGGCGTCCTTCCGCGTGAATGCGCCCATCCTCAAGTTCTCACGGACCGAGAGGAACGGAAATACCTCGCGCCCCTCCGGGACGTGACTGATGCCCAGGCGCGTGACCTTGTCGGGGTCCATGCCCTGGATCTCCCGTCCCGCGAAGGTCACCGTGCCTTTCTGCGGGTCCATCACGCCGGAGATGGTCTTGAGGATCGTACTCTTGCCGGCGCCGTTTGCGCCCAGGATCGTGATCACGGCGCGCTCCGGCACCTCGAAGCTGACACCCCGGATGGCCATGATCGGGCCGTAGTAGGTTTCGAGGTTCGAGACGGCGAGGAGCGGCTCGGGCACGTCGTCAGCCGCCGAGATAGGCCTTGATGACGTCGGGATGTTCCTGCACCTCGCTGGCGGTTCCCAGAGCGATCGGCCGCCCGTAGTTCACCGCGAGGACCCGGTCGGAAACCGAGCTGACCAGGCTCATGTCGTGCTCGACCATCAGCACGGTGACGCCCAGGATCGTTCGGATGTCCTGGATCCAGAACGCCATGTCCGCCGTCTCCTCGACGCTGAGCCCCGAGGACGGCTCGTCCAGCAGCAAGAGGCGCGGCCGCGTGCAGAGCGCGCGCGCCATCTCCACGACCTTGCGGACGCCATAGGCGAGGTTGACGACGAGGCTGTCGCGGTGCGGCTGCAGATCGAGGAAGTCGATCACCTTCTCGACCGCTTCTCGGTGCTCGAGCTCGAGGGCGCGCACGCGGGGCAGGAACAGGAGCTCGTCCACGAAGCGTGACCGCTTGTGGGCGTGGCGGCCGAGCAAGAGGTTCTGGAGCACGGTGGCGTGCTCGAACAGCTCGATGTTCTGGAACGTCCGCGCGATGCCGCGCCGGGCCACCTCGTGAGGCGGCACCCGCGTGATGTCCTCCCCGTCGAAGACCAGGCGGCCCGCGCTTGGATCGTAGATCCGCGAGACCAGATTGAAGATGGTCGTCTTGCCGGCGCCGTTGGGGCCGATGATCGTGAAGACCTCGCCCGGCTCGATCTGGAAGCTCACGCCGTCGACGGCCCGCAGGCCGCCGAAGTCCATGACGAGCCCCTCCGCGGCCAAGAGGCTCAACGCAACCGCTCCGACCGCATGTACGCCTTCTGCCGGCGGAAGGTGGCGCGCTTGTAGAGAGGGAAGGTCGAGAAGTAGAGCTGGATCTTCCGCCAGCGGCCGTAGATGCCCAGCGGTTCGAAGAGGATGAAGAGCACGAGGATCAGCCCGAAGAGCCCGGGCTCCAGGCCCGGCTTCTTGACGAACTGATCGACCGCGAGGAACGCGGCCGCGCCCGCGTCCTTCCCGAACGGTCCCACGAGGGCGCTGGCCCACGCCGGGATCAGGTCGCGCGCCTGTGAGATCGCCACCGGGAGCATCGCCACGAAGACAGCGCCGAAGAACGCGCCATGCAGGCTGCCGAGGCCGCCGACGACTACCATCAAGAGAAACTGGATCGAGAGCAGCACGCTGAAGATGTCCGGCGCCAGAAAACCGATCTTGTGCGCGAAGAGCGCGCCGGCCGCTCCCATCAGTGCCGCCGAGTAGGCGAAGGCGCTGGTCTTGTAGACCGCCAGGTTGACGCCCATCGACTGCGCCGCGATCTCGCTGTCGCGGATCGCCACCCAGGCGCGGCCCGTCGGCGAGCGCAAGAGATTGCCGGTCAGCCACAGGCCGGCGATCAGGAAAACCAGGCACAGGAAGTAGAACGCGGCGTCACCACCGAGGTAGACGCCGAAGACGACGGGCTTGTCCACCGGCTTGCCCTTGAGGCCGCCGGTCACTCGCTCCCAGCGCGTGAGCACCTCCTGGATGATGAGCGCGAACGCCAGGGTCGCGATCGAGAGATAGACCCCGGTCATCCGCAGCGCGGGCAAGCCGACGAGCACGCCGGCCACCGCCGTCACCACGCAGGCGAGCGCGACCCCGACGATCCACGGCAATCCCAGGTCCTGGATCGCGTAGACGTGCGTATAAGCGCCGATCCCGAGGAACGCCGCGTGCCCCAGGCTGACGAGGCCGGTATAGCCCGCGAGCACCATGAGCGAGAGACCGCAGAGACCGTAGATGAAGACGAGGCTCACATCGACCAGATACGCCGGGATCAGCAACGGCAGCACCAGCAGCCCGACCAGGAGAGCCAGGTACCAGTTGCGCTGGACGTCGTCGCGGAAGATTCCGAGGTCCTGCGTGTAGGAGGTCTTGAAGATGAAGCGCACCGCTCAGACCTTCTTCCGCGCGATGCGGCCGAACATTCCCTGCGGCCGCACCGCGAGCACCACGAGCAGGACGACGTACGCGGCGACGTCCTTGAATCCCTGCGGCAGGTAGGCGCCGGAGAGGAGCTCGATGAGCCCGATGGTGATTCCGCCGACCAGCGCGCCGGGGATCGAGCCGAAGCCGCCCAGCACCGCCGCGGCGAACGCCTTGAGCCCTATGAACCCCAGGTTGATGTCGATCAGGGACACGGGCGCCAGCAGGACTCCCGCGATGGCCGCGACACCGGCCGAGATCGCCCAGATCAGCGAGAACATCAGCTTCACCGGGATGCCCATGTAGTAGGCGGCGAGCTGATTCTGCGAAGCGGCCTGCATCGCCAGGCCCACCCGCGTGAAGGTGAAGAACGCGTAGAGCAGACCACAGAGGAGGACGGTGCCCACGATGATCGAGACGTATTCGTGGCTGACCGCGACGCCGGCGACGCGCGTCGCGCGGGCGCTGAACGGGGTCGGCAGCGTATAGATCTCCGAGCCCCAGGCGATCGACGCGAAGCTCCGGAAGATCGCGCCGAGACCGATCGTGAGCATGACGACCGAGAACTGGGGCTGGCCGATGACTCGCCGGAGGATCGTCGCGTCCAGCGCGGCGCCGAAGAGCCCGACCAGCGCCACCGCCAGGGTGAGAGCGGTCCAATAGCCCACGCCGTACCAGACGACGAACATGTAGCAGGTGAAGGCGCCGAGCATCAGGAGGTCGCCCTGCGCGAAGTTCACCAGCTCGGTCGCCTTGTAGATGAGGACGAAGCCGAGCGCGACCAGACCGTAGATGCAGCCCACGGCTAGCCCGTTCAGCACGAGCTGCAGGATCGTGTCCAGAGACCCTCCTCGGATTCGCCCGGCCAGGGCGCCCGGCCATCGCCGCCGCGCCGCGACCGAAATGCTCCGTTTATAGCCGAAATGCTCCTTTCAAAGCCAGCGCCCGTGGGATTGCCCCGCGGCGACGGCTCGTTTACACTCCAATGAACAGCGGTTCATTTCAGCGGGAGGCCCTCCATGGATCGTCCGATCGCCTACGACAAGCTCGCGCGGGAAGAACGGTTCGTGAGGATGCGCGCGCGCGAGGTCGCCGAGATCAAGGTTTCCCAGGGGCTTCCGCCGTTTCCGGATCTCTCCAGTAGCGAATCGATTAAGGAGCGCGTGCACGGGATCATGGTCGGCGAGCTCCAGGCGATGGAGGGCGCCGGCCGGAGCGTGTGCGACTTTCCGGACGCGCCCTGGGAGTTCACGATGGACATGGCGCGCCAGACCTGGGACGAGTCGCGCCACGTCGAGATCTATCTGAGGCTGCTCGAGCACCTCGGGGGCTACGCCGGTGAGTTCCCCGAGACGACCATCCTCTGGCGCTGCGCGTGCGCCGAGGACGCGGCGGCGCGAGTCGCCGGGGTCAACCGCGGTCTCGAAGGCCTGGCGTGTGACGTCTTCAACCAACTCGTGCACATCGCCCGGAAGATCGGCGATCCGATCCTCGAGCGCGCGGTCGACTTCGTCCTGGCCGACGAGATCACCCACGTCCGCATGGGCTCGAAGTGGCTGACCAAGCTGACCGAGGGCGATGTCGAGCGTCGGCGTCGCGCGATCGAGTTCCAGGAGAGCATCGACGAGCGGTTCAATCTCGGTGGCGTCCGCCGGGAGGGCGACCACGACGCGGTGTCGATCTCGATCGCGACGGACGTGCGCCGGATGGCCGGCTTCACCGACGAAGAGATCGAGCGTCTGATCAAGACGACCCAGCGGTCTCAGGTCTACTGACCTCGTGTCCGAGCCCCTGGAAGGAACCTTCAGCGCCGAGCACTCTGCTCGTCTGCTCCGCAACTACCGCTACGTCGTCGAGCGCACCATGCGCGCGCTCGGCGGCTGGATCGCCCTCACGCCCGAGCTCTCGGCCAAGCTCCTGATGGGTCGGCACGTGTGGGACCTGGCCCAGCAGTGCGACGCCTTCGGGCAGCGGCTGCCCGAGCTCCGCTCGCGCGCCCACGTCTCGGAAGCCGCGAACCCCGCGGTCGCGGCATTCATGGACTCGCTCGAGGACGTCGAAGGGCCCGACCAGACCGTCGAGCGGCTGGTCGGCGTGTACGGCGTGCTGAAGCCCCATCTCCTCGCGACGTATCGGGATCATCGGGCCCGCGCCAACCCGGTCTACGAGCCGCCGACCCGCCGCATCCTCGCCCGCTGCATCGACGACGAGGAGCGACACATCGCGGCGGGCGAGACGATCCTGAAATATCTCGCCGCCGGCCCACGCGTGAGCGAGCGCGCGAGCGCGCGGCGCCGACATCTGGAAGGCTTGCTGGCCGTCGCCGGCGGCGTGACGGGCGATGGACTTCCGACGCGCGACGCGCCGGATGTTGCGCGGCGCCAGATCGATCTCTCCGACGACGCGCGGGAGTTCATCCGGCTCGAGAAAGCCACCGGCACGTGGCCGGTCCCCGAGGATCTCGACGAGGCGCAGCGCTCGTTCGCCGCGGCGCTCGTGGCCGGTGACGTCGCCGCCCTGGCGCGCTGGCTCGTGCCCGGTCTCGAGCTCGAGGCCACCGCGTGGAGTTCCCTGCGCGGCACCCGCTACTCCCGCCACCTGACCGTCGCGTTCGCGCGGCTCGGCCATCAGCGGCTCGTGAAAACGAGGCTGGAGGGTCCGTCGAGCTCCGCGACGGTGCTCGCCCGCTGGACCTCGTCTCCGCAGGGCTGGCGCATCGCCGCTCTCGACGTCGCCGGGCGAGACGCCGTCCGCCCGGCCTAGCTTCGTTGTTCGGCACGGTCCTCGTCGCCAATCGAGGGGAGATCGCCCGCCGGGTGTTCCGTGCCTGCCGCCAGCTCGGGCTCAAGACCGTCGCGGTGTATTCGGAGGCCGACCGCGGCGCTCCACACGTCCGCGACGCCGACGAGGCGGTGGAGATCGGCGCCGCGCCCGCGCGCGAAAGCTACCTCAACGTGCCGCGCATCCTGGAAGCGGCCCGTCGAGCGCGCGCCGACGCGATCCATCCCGGTTACGGGTTTCTCTCCGAGAGCTGGCGATTCGCGGAGGCCGTGCAGCAGGCGGGGATGGTCTTCATCGGTCCGCGGCCGGACGCGATCCGCAAGATGGGCGACAAGATCGAGGCGCGGCGCCTGATGTCCGCCGCCGGCGTCTCCGTGTTGCCCGGCAGCTTCGATGCCGTGGGCGACGTCACTCGAGCCGAGGCCGTGGCCCGTGAGGTCGGCTATCCGGTGATCCTCAAGGCCGCCGCCGGGGGCGGCGGCATCGGCATGGCGCGTGTCGACAAGCCCGCCGATCTCCCACCCGCGTTCGCTGCGGCGACCCGCCGCGCCCAGGCTGCCTTCGGCACCGCCGACCTCTACGTCGAGCGCTACGTGGAGCGGCCGCGCCACGTCGAGGTCCAGGTGTTCGGCGACGACGCAGGAACGGTCGTGCACATGCACGAGCGCGAGTGCTCGATCCAGCGCCGCCACCAGAAGCTCGTCGAAGAGTCGCCGGCTCCGGGATTGCCAGCGGCGACGAAAGATGGGTTGACGACCGCGGCGGTCGGCGGCGCCCGCGCCATCGGCTACTCGAACGCCGGGACGATGGAGTTCCTCGTGGACGAGCGCGGGGGATTCTATTTTCTCGAGATGAACGCGCGCCTGCAGGTCGAGCACCCGGTCACGGAAGAGGTGACCGGGCTCGATCTCGTCGTCGCCCAGCTCCGAGCCGCGGCCGGCGAGCCGCTCCCCTGGCGCCAGGGTGAGATCGTCCAGCGTCGCGCGGCCATCGAGTGCCGCGTGTATGCTGAGGACCCGTCGAAGGGCTTCCTGCCGTCGCCCGGCACGGTCCAGAAGCTCGAGCTACCGTCGGGAGAAGGAATCAGGATCGAGTCGGGGATCGAGACCGGGAGCACGGTGTCCGTCCACTACGATCCGCTGCTGCTCAAGCTGGTGGCCCACGGAGCCACGCGGGCGCAGGCCATCGAGCGCATGACCGACGCGCTCGATCGCTCGGTGGTCGAGGGTGTCCAGACGACGATCCCGTTCCTGCGCCGGGTCGTCGCGAGCACCGAGTTCCGCGAGGGTCGTGTGCACACGCAGATGCTCGAACAAGGAGCCTTCAATGCCTGAGGAGATCAAGGCGCACATCACGGGGGTCGTGTTTCAGATCACCACCAAGCCGGGCGACCGCGTGGCGGCGGGCGACGCGGTGATCGTGCTCGAGTCGATGAAGATGGAGATCCCCGTTGAAGCGCCGCGTGCCGGCGCGGTGAAAGAGATCAAGGTCCAGGAAGGGCAGACCGTCCAGGAGGGCGACGTCGTCGCCGTGCTGGAGTAGGGGGGACTCCGATGAGCGTCGAGCTGATCCGTGGCCTATACGACTACCATCGCTGGGCCAACCGCCGGCTTTACGACGTCGCCACCGCGCTCGGTGAGGATCTCGCGTCCCGCGACGTGGGCAAGCAGTTCAGCTATACGACGATCAGACGGATGTTCGGCCATCTCTACGGAGCCGACCGCATCTGGCTGGCGCGGTGGACGGGCGTTACCGTGACGACTATCCCCGGCGCCGAGTTCGCCACGCTCGCCTCGATTCGAGCGCCGTGGGACGACCTCGAGCGCGAGCAACGAACGTACATCGACGGCCTGTCCGCCACCGACCTCGAGCGGATCATCGAGTACAAAAACGCGGAGGGGAAAGTCTTCACGGCCCCGTTGGGTCCGCTGCTCCAGCACGTCGCAAACCACGCCACGCACCACCGGAGCGAAATCGCCACGATGCTGACGATGGTCAGCGACTCGCCCCCAGACACCGGCCTCGCCACCTACCTCCTGCTAAAGACGAACCAGCAGCGCTAATCAGTCAGAGGGGAGGTTCTGGCAGTAAGGTTCGCGCAGTTATGGAGGGGTCTGGGGGACCCTTCGGGGTCCCCCAGCACTGATGCAGGGGCCCTTCGAGGCCCCCCATCTTCCTAATTCTCGATGAACGCGCGGAGGTTGCGGCCCCGCAGCGGGTGACGGAGCTTCCTGAGTGCCTTGGCCTCGATCTGCCGGATGCGCTCGCGCGTCACCTCGAACCGCTTGCCGACTTCCTCGAGCGTGTGCTCGCCCTCTTCGCCGATGCCGAAGCGCAGCCGGAGAATCTCCTTCTCCTTGGGCGAGAGCATCGACAGCGCCCGCTCGACCTGCGTGGTGAGATCCTGGTTCAGCAGCGACTCGTTCGGCGAGCCGGCCGACTTGTCCTCGAGGAAGTCTCCAAGCTCGGAGTCCTCGCCGATGGGCGTCTCGAGGGAGAGCGGCTTGCGCGACGACTCGAGGATGAGCCGAACCTTCTTGGCCGGCACCCCCGTGCGCTGAGCAAGCTCTTCCGGGGTCGGCTCGCGCCCGATCTCGTTGACGAGATTCCGGTTCACGCGCGAGATCCGGTTCAGGGTCTCGACCATGTGGACCGGAATCCGGATCGTGCGCGAATGGTCGGCGATCGCTCGGGTGATGGCCTGGCGAATCCACCACGTCGCGTAAGTTGAGAACTTGAAGCCTCGCCGGTACTGGAACCGGTCGACGGCCTTCATGAGACCGATATTGCCCTCCTGGACGAGATCCAAGAGCGACAGATCGCTGCCGAGGTAGCGCTTGGCCACCGACACGACCAGGCGCAGGTTCGCCTCCATCAGTTCCCGCTTCGCCTGCCGCACCGTGCGGTCGCTCCGATCGATCTGCTCGAGCAGCGGGCCCAGCTGCTTCCTGGGAAGCCCGGTGCGCTTCTCCAGCTGACGCAGCTCTCGCGCGGCCGCGGGGTTGTGTCCCCGGCGCGTCCCACGGTCGAGCTCGCTGATCTGCTCCCAGCGGCGGCGCACCTGGGCGACGAGCTCGTCGATCAGCGCCGGCTTCAGGGTCATGTCGGCGATCACGTCCTGCATCGCCTCGCGCGCGTTGGCGATGGCAGTCGCCGTGCTCTTGCGATAGGCGGCCGACCGCCGCCTGGCGGTGAGCGAGGCCTCGAGCCGGCCGATCTTCCGCTCGAGCCGGCGGATGCGCTCGAACGCCAGCACCACCGGGCGGATGGCCTTTGCTTCGAGCTCCCCGCCCTCGGGGAGCACAATTACGTCGTCGGCCGGCATTTCGCCTCGACGCAACTTATCCCCAACCGCGAGGAGTGCCTCGACGGCCATCGGGATCCCGACGAGCGTACGGCGAAGGGCGATCTGGCCGACCTCGATCCGCCGTCCGATCTGGACTTCCTGCGCTGCAGTGAGCAGGGGAACCTTGCCGATCTCCTTCAGGTAGAGACGGACCGGATCCTCGCCCTTGGTCAGACCTGGGGCATACGTCTCCTCGGCGGCCGCACGCGGAGTCTCTTCCGCGTCGTCATCCACCACCACCTGTGCTTCGCGCTCTCCGGCCGAGGTCATGGTTGCAGAAGCCACGGAGCTGCCTTCTACGGCGTCCGAAGTCTCGCGAAATGTCATCGTGTCACCGGCTTTCTGTGATGGAGATTCCTGTTGGTTCAGATGCGGAATCCCGCTTCAAAGTTTCATCAAAATAGACTTTCATCCAACGAGCCGGCCCTTAAGGTGATCCCTTCCCCGGCCTTCCGGGGTTTACCCGAACCCTGAGGGCACGCCGCGATGCCAGGCAGGCTTCTGACCGGGGACGCCGCCCCTCTATTCACTACCCGGAGCACCAGTTCCCAACCGCAATGACCCACCCAACATTCCCGCGTGGCGCCCACTCCAGGATCCGAGGCGAACGCCCCGGCCGCCCTCAGGGGTAGAATCGACGCAGTGATTGCGCCGAGCGCCAGCTACAGCTTCACCGTCCGCCTTCAGATCGCCAGCCGACCGGGCATGCTCGGTCGAGTCGCGTCGGCGATTGGAGACGCGGGGGGTGACATCGGCGCGGTCGACCTGGTCGAGACCACGCACGAGCGGACCGAGCGCGACATCACCGTCAAGGCGCGTGACAGCGTCCACGCCCAGCAGATCGTCGGCCGGCTCCGGCGGGTCGCCGGTGTGCGCATCGGCGCCATCTCCGACCGCACGTTCCTCATGCACTTGGGTGGGAAGATCGAGATCAGCAACAAGGTGCCGATCCGGACTCGCGACGACCTCTCGATGGCCTACACCCCGGGAGTGGCTCGGGTCTGCCTCGCGATCAAGGAGGACCGGCAGCGTGCCTTCTCGCTGACCATCAAGCACAACACGGTGGCGGTGGTCACGGACGGCACAGCGGTCCTGGGGCTCGGCGATATCGGGCCCGAGGCGGCGCTGCCGGTGATGGAAGGCAAAGCGATGCTCTTCAAGGAGTTCGCCGGCGTCGATGCCTTTCCGATCTGCCTGGGGACCAAGGACGTCGACCGGATCGTCGACACCGTGAAGGTGATCGCGCCGGCATTCGGCGGCGTCAACCTCGAGGACATCGCCGCGCCCCGGTGCTTCGAGGTCGAGGAGCGTCTTCGCAAGGAGTTGGACATCCCCGTCTTCCACGACGACCAGCACGGCACGGCGGTCGTGGTGCTCGCCGCCCTCCTGAATGCGCTGAAGATCGTCCGCAAGCATCCGCGGCGGATCCGGGTGGTCGTCACGGGGGTGGGCGCCGCCGGCACCGCCACGATCAAGATCCTTCAATCGCTCGGGGTCCGTGACATCATCGGGGTGGACGAGCACGGCGCCATTCACCGCGGCCGGACACGAGGTATGGACTTCATGAAGCGCTGGGTCGGCGCCGCCACCAACCCGCGTCAGGTCAAGGGCGGCCTGAGCGCGGCGCTCGAGCGGGCGGACGTCTTCATCGGCCTTTCGGTCCCCGGGATCCTGACGCCGCGCGACCTCAAGCGGATGGCGCGCGATCCCATCGTCTTCGCCATGGCCAACCCGGAGCCGGAGATACGGCCCGAGGAAGCCGAGAAGCACGTGCGGGTGATGGCGACAGGGCGGTCCGACTACCCCAACCAGATCAACAACGTGCTCTGCTTCCCGGGGTTCTTCCGCGGCTTGCTCGACGCGCGCGCGCGGGTGGTCAACGACGAGATGAAGCTCGCCGCGGCGCGCGGGCTGGCCGCCTGCGTGAGCCGGAGCGAGCTCTGCGAGGAGTACATCATTCCCAGCGTCTTCAACAAGAGCGTGGCGCCGGCTGTGGCCGAAGGGGTCGCGCGTGCGGCGCACGACACGGCCACCGCCCGTCGCCGGCGACGCCAGGGCCTTACCGTGATCCGGTGACACCCCGCTGGTCGGTGGTCATCCCGGCGTTCAACGAGGCCCAGCGCCTTCCGCCGTTCCTGGAGAAAGTCGTCGCGTACTTCGAAGGCCGCGACGAGCCCTACGAGATCATCGTCGTCGATGATGGATCGACCGACGCCACCGCGGACCTCGTCGAGGGAAAAAAGCTCGGCGCGGTCAGGGTGCTGCGCCTGCCGCTGAACCAGGGCAAGGGCGCGGCGGTACGCACGGGGATGCTGGCGGCCAGGGGAGCCTACCGCCTCTTCGCCGACGCCGACGGGGCGACGCCGATCGAGGAGTTGAAGCGGCTCGAGCCAATGCTGATCGCGGGCGCCGACGTCGTGATCGGCTCGCGAGTCCTCGTGGATCCGGGCGTGTCGGTGGCGACGCGTCCGCATCGCGTGGCAGCCGGGCGCGTCTTCAACTGGCTGGTGGCGGGGCTGGGGCTTCACGGTATCGCCGACTCGCAATGCGGCTTCAAGGCGTTCACGGCTCCGGCCGCGAGCCGGCTGTTCGACGCGCTCTCGATACAAGGATTCGGCTTCGACGTCGAGCTGCTCCTGCTCGCCAGGGCCACGGGCTGTCGCATCGTCGAGGTCCCCGTGAACTGGGCCGATCAGGCGGGGAGCAAGGTCGGCGTGCTGCAGCATGGGCCCGCGATGCTCTGGCAGATCCTCCTGGCACGGCGCAGGGTCAAGCGGAGGCGCTCGTGACGTTCGCGCGGCGGATCCAGGAAATCGAGCCGTTTCTCGCGGTCGAGGTGGCCGAGCGGGCGCAGGAGCTCGAGCGGGCCGGCATCGACGTGGTCCACCTCGAGTTCGGCGAGCCCGACTTCGAGGCGCCGCCGGTCGTTCGAGACGCCCTCGCCCGCGCGATCAAGGACGGCCGTACACGGTACGCGCACAGCCTCGGAATCCTGCCGCTGCGGGAAGCGATCGCGGAGCACTACGCGCGCACGTACGGCGTGACGATCTCGCCGGACCAGATTCTCGTCACGGCCGGCACCTCGCCGGCCATGCTGCTGCTCTTCGGGCATCTGCTCAATCCCGGGGACGAGGTGGTCCTGAGCGATCCCTACTATGCGTGCTATCCCAACTTCATCCGCTACGCCGAGGGACAACCGGTCTATGTCGGCGTGACGGAGGAGGACGGCTTTCAGTATCGACCCAATGCGATCCAAAGCCGGATCGGCCCGCGGACCCGGGCAATCGTGATCAACTCGCCCGCCAATCCCACCGGCACCGTGCTGTCGCCCGAGCGCATGGCCGCGATCGGCGAGCTGAGTCGTGGGAACGGGCCACTGATCGTCTCCGACGAGATCTATCACGGGCTCAGCTACGAGGCCCGAGACCGCACGATCCTCGAGTTCACGGACCGCGCGTTCGTGCTCAACGGGTTCTCCAAGGCGTACGCGATGACGGGATGGCGACTCGGGTGGGTGATCGCCCCGCGCGACCATATCCGAGCACTGCAGACGCTCTACGGCAACTTCTTCATCTCGACCAACGAGTTCGTGCAATGGGCCGGCCTCGCGGCGCTGCGCGAAGCGGGCGAGGACAGCCGGCGGTTCCGCGCGATCTTCGACGAGCGGCGCCGCGCGATGATCGCGGGCCTGCGCTCCATCGGGTTCGGCGTCGGCGCCGAGCCGACCGGGGCGTTCTACGTGCTGGCGAACGCGCGCCATCTGTCGACGGACTCCGTCAGCCTCGCCCGTGAGATCCTCGAGTCGAGCCACGTGGCCGTCACGCCGGGCGTGGCCTTCGGCGCCAACGCGGAGGGCTATCTCCGGTTCTCGTATGCGTCGTCGCTCGAGCGGATCCACGCGGGGCTCGACCGACTGCGACGCTTTCTCGGCGAATCACGGCGCACCACCGCTCGCCGGTGAAACGTTCGGCCCGTTATCGCCGAGCGTGATGGATCCCGCGTACGTCGCCGTCCACATGGAAGAGGACCGGTCGCACTGGTGGTTCCGCGGCCGGCTGGCCGTGATCCTCGCGACGCTCCGTCGAGCGTTACCGCCACGCCGGGTGCGGCTGCTCGAGCTCGGCTGCGGCACCGGCAACGTGCTCGCCGCGCTCTCCCAGTTCGGCGAGGCGGTCGGCATGGAAGCTCACGGTGACCTCATTGCCGCCGCGCGCGCGGCCGGCCTCGACGTTCGGGCCGGGCACCTCCCGGACGATCTCGGCGTCCCCCCGGGCTGGGCCGAGGTCGTGCTGCTGCTCGACGTGATCGAGCACGTGGACGACGACGTCGCGACGCTCAGCGCCGCGCGCGCGGGCGTCGGGGAGGGCGGACTTCTCGTCGTGACCGTCCCCGCGTATCGATGGCTCTGGAGCGGCCACGACGAGATCCTGGGGCATCGCCGCCGCTATACCGCGGCCGAGCTTCGGGCCGCCGTCGAGCGCGCCGGCTTCAGGGTGGTTCGCGTGAGCTACTTCAACACGCTGCTCTTTCCGCTGCTGGTGGCCGTGCGTACCTGGAAGCGCCTTCGGGGCGATCGCGGCCACGATCTCCGGCGGCCCGCGGCGCCGCTCAACTGGCTTCTCGAGCGCATCTTCGCCTTCGAGCGCCACCTGGTGGCGCGGGTGCCGCTTCCGTTCGGCGCATCACTGCTGCTGATCGGCCGACGATGAACGAAACTCCCTCCGCGCCGGTGCGCGAGTGGGCGATCGTCGGAGGCGTCTATCTGGCTCTGGTACTGACTGCGGCGGTGTGGCTCGCGATCGACCGAAGGCCGCCCGAGTGGGACCACGCCAATCACCTCGAGCGCGTCGTGCACTGCGCCGAGGACCTCGAACGGCGCGACGTGCGCGCCATCATCGAGCGCTCGTCGTTCTATCCGCCGATCGTCCCCTGCGGCGCCGCGCTCGTGTACCGGCTCGCGCCGTCGGATGCGGCCGCGGCGCAGAGCGTGATCCTGGCGTTTCTCGGCCTCGGCATGGCCGCCGTCTACCTGCTCGGTCGGCGCCTGGCCGGCGGCACCGAAGGCGTGGTGGCCGCGGTCGTCTTCGGCTGCGCGCCGTTCGTGGTGTTCTCCGCGCTCAGATTCCAGCTCGATCTCCCGCTGGCCGCGGTGGTGGCGCTCGCGCTCGTCGTCATTCTGAGCACCGAGGGCTTCACCAGGCCGGGGTGGTCGCTCGTCGCAGGCCTGGTGTTCGCGCTGGGGATGCTGATCAAGCCCCCGTTCGCGGTGTACGTCCTGGTTCCGGTTCTCCTGGTCGCGGCGTCGAGTCGCCATCGCCGTCGCGGGGCCGTCTACGCGGCCCTGGCGCTCCTGATCGGGGCCGCGTTGAGCTTACCGTGGTACGGGCCACGCCTCTTCGGCCTGGTGCCGCAGATCGCCAATCGCTCGTTCAAGCAAGCCGCGGAATCCGGTCACCCCGATCCGTTCACGGCCACGGCGCTCCTTCTGTACCCGACATGGCTCATGACTCAGCTCGGGATTCTCGCGGTGGTGCTGCTCCTGGTGGGGCTCGGCGTGGCCGCCGTCAGGCGCCAGTGGATCGCGCTGGCCGCGCTGTTCGCTCCGTTCCTCGCGTTCGAACTGCTCCAGAACAAGAACCTGCGCTATACGCTGCCGTTGCTGCCGATCGCCGCGGTTTTCGCGGGCATGGCCTTCGGCCTTCTGCCGGGCCGCATGCGCGCCCTCGGGGGCATGGTTCTGGCGCTCGCCTGCGCGATCCAGGTGAGCGCCACCGCGCTCGGCGTGCCGAAGAGCTTCACCCTGCCGGGGCTCGGCGTCCCGTTCGTTCTGGAGTCCCCGCCGCGGCCCGCCGACTGGCGACATCGAGAAATCATGGCGCTCATCGGCAAGGACAGCCGAGGCTTGCCGGTCACCGTGAGCGTCGTCCCGAACAACAACTTCTTCTCGGTGAGCAACTTCAGGTACTACGGCACGCGAGACCGGCGACCCCTGCAGTTCACGCGCGCCTGGGAAGGCGAGCCGATCGGGATCGAGTACATGGTCCTCAAAAGCGGCGACGTCGGTCCGTCGTGGACGGCCGAGAAGCCCAAACGGATCGACGAGCGCCTCCGGACCGACGCAGGTCTCGCGCGAGTGTTCCCGGTGATCGGGGAATTCCAGCTCCCGGACGGCTCGACGGCAACCCTCCGCGCCAGACGGCTGACCGACTCGGTCGCCGTCGAGCCGGCCGTCTTCGCACGCGAGGTGCAGGCCGCGGTGCGCCGCGCGCTCGCCGACGTCGCCGCGGACGTCCAGGGGCTGGACATCGCGCTGAGCTACGACGAGACGCTCCTGCGCGGGCACATCGGCCGAGTCGACATCCGGGCGGCCGCCGCACGCCTGGGCGAGCTCAAGCGCCCGGGCTCGCCACTGCTCAGGGTCGCCGACGTCCGGATCGTCTTCGAGGACGTGCTCGTGAACCCGTTCAGCGTCCATTCGACGGGCCGGCTGTCTCCGCTCGACGCCCAGCGTGCCGCCCTCGAGCAGGCGACCATACGCGAGGCGGACCTCCAGGCGTTCCTCAAGGAGCAGAAGGGGTTCAAGACGGCGTCCGTGAAGCTCGAGCCCGGGGCGCTCGCCTTCGTCATCGGCCTGCCGGGGCCCGATGTCGCCGCGCGCATTCGGCTTCTGCCCGCCAGCGAGCGCCCGTTCGCGCTGGCCGCGGAGCACGTCACGGTCGGAGGGATTCCGGTGCCGGCGCCGCTCGTTGATTGGGTCGTCCGCACGTGGGACCCGACACCCCGGATCGCAAGCCGTCTGCCGATGCCGGTGGCGCTCAGACGCATCGACATCACGCCCGAGGCCATCCGAATCTCGGCCCAGCCGTAAGGGAGTGCCATGCGAGAAACGCGGGAAGCCAAGCGAGCCCGGGCCCAGAAGATCGTTCGCGCGCTCAAGAAAGCTTATCCCGACGCCAAGATCGCCCTCGACTTCGGGAATCCACTCGAGCTGCTGGTCGCCACGATTCTCTCGGCTCAGTGCACGGACGAGCGGGTGAACCAGGTCACGCCGGCCCTCTTCAAGAAGTACGCGGTGGCTCGCGACTACGCGCGGGCCGAACCCGAGATCCTCGAGCAAGAGGTGCGCTCCACGGGCTTCTATCGCGCGAAGACCCGCTCGATCATCGCGATGGCCAAGGCGCTCGTCGAGAAGCACGGCGGCGAAGTTCCCCGGTCGCGGGAACCGCTCGTGGCCCTCCCGGGCGTGGGGCTCAAGACGGCCAACGTGATCCTGGGCAACGCCTTCGGCGAGCAAGCGGTTGCGGTCGACACGCACGTGTTCCGCGTCTCTCAGCGGCTGGCGCTGGCGCGCTCGGACGATCCCGACGAGATCCACGATCAGCTCGTCCAGGTGCTACCGGGGCGCGAGCTGACCTTGACGACACATCTCATCCAGGCCCACGGACGCCGCTGCTGCTTCGCTCGCAAACCGCTCTGCCCGGTCTGCCCCGTTCGAACGCTGTGCCCGTGGCCAGGCAAGACGAAGACCAAGATTCGTTGACAGCCCCACGCTTCTCCCTTAGAGTATGGCGTTGCGTTTTTCCAGTTTGGACGCCTACTTAGAGCCGTCAAGGGGAAGCTGATGCCGACGTTGGTCCCGAAAGAAAGCGAAATCGAGCGCAAGTGGTTCGTCGTGGACGCCGACGGGCAGGTGCTCGGGCGTCTCGCGAGTCGCATTGCGTCAATCCTTCGCGGAAAGCACAAGCAGACGTTCGTTCCTCACCTCGACGTCGGCGATCACGTGGTCGTCGTCAACGCCGCCAAGGTGCACTTGACCGGGCGCAAGATGAAGGACAAGCAGTACCGCTGGCACTCCGGCTACATCGGCGGACTGCGCGAGGTCAACGCCGAGACGATGATCCGGACGCATCCCGAGCGCGTCATCGAGTGGGCGGTGCAGGGCATGCTGCCCAAGAACCGCCTCGGGAAAGCGATGGCCAAGAAGCTGAAGGTCTACCGCGGCTCCGCGCACCCGCATCAGGCCCAGCGCCCTGAAACCCTCACGACGAAGCCGGAGGTTCGCTAGATGGCTGCGGTGCTCGACCGGTTTTACGCGACGGGCCGTCGCAAGACATCCGTCGCGCGGGTATGGATCAGGCCGGGAGCCGGGCGCATCGTCGTGAACCGGCGGGCGTTCGAAGACTACTTCCCGCGCGAGACGCTGCGCATGATCATCGCGCAGCCGCTCGAGGTCACGAGCACCGTCGGCCAGTTCGACATCTTCGTGACGGTCGGGGGCGGTGGTCCCACGGGCCAGGCCGGCGCCGTCCGCCACGGGCTGTCGCGCGCGCTGGCGCGCTTCGACGACAAGTTCCGGCTTCCGCTGAAGAAGGCGGGCCTCCTCACGCGCGACCCGCGGATGCGCGAGCGCAAGAAGTACGGCCAGCCCGGCGCACGGCAAAAGTTCCAGTACTCGAAGCGGTAATGGCCGCGATGGTCCGGGTCGCTGTCGCCGGCGCCAGCGGGTACATGGGTGCGGAGCTGCTGCGCCTGCTCTGCGTCCATCCCAACATCACCTTGACCGGCGTCACCTCCGACCGACTGGCCGGCGAGGCGCTGACGAAGGCATACCCTCATCTGCGCGGGCTGAGCGAGCTCAGGTTCCACGACCTCGACGCCGAATGGCTCGCGAGCGTCGCCGACGTCGTGTTCCTCGCGCTGCCGCACATGGAATCCCAGAAGGCGGTGCCGATTCTGAGGACCCACGGACGCCGGGCGATCGATCTCTCGGCCGACTACCGGCTGCGCGATCCGAGCGACTACGTAACGTGGTACAAGGCGCCGCACATCGACCTGTCCGGGCTCGGCGAGGCGATCTACGGACTGGCCGAGCTCCACCGGAAGGCGATCGCGCAGGCCGCGCTCGTCGCCACGCCCGGCTGCTATCCGGCCGGCGCGATCCTGGCGACGGCTCCGCTCTTTCGGGCCGGGCTGGCGCGGCTGGACGGCGTCGTCATCGATGGAAAGTCGGGGATCACCGGCGCCGGGGCTCAGGGACGAAAGATCGACCCGATGTACCTCTACGCCGAAGCCAACGAGAACGTGCAGGCCTACGGGATCGCCTCGCACCGACACACGCCCGAGATCGAGCAGGAGCTCGGCGCCCTGGCCGGAGCGCCGCTGCGTGTCGCGTTCACGCCGCACCTGGTGCCGCTCAACCGTGGGCTCTTCACGACGGCCTCGGTCCCGGTCACGTCGGCTGTCACGACGGCTCGGCTCCTGGACGTCTACCGGGAGTTCTACGCGGGCGAGCCGTTCGTGCGCGTGCTCGACGAGGGCGAGCGCCCGACCACACGCACGGTCGTGGGCTCCAACTACTGCGACGTGACGGTGGTGGCGGACCCGCGGACCAGTCGAGCCGTGTGCGTCTCGGCGATCGACAATCTCGGCAAGGGCGGGGCGGCGAACGGCATTCAGAACCTCAACATCATGTTCGGCTGGGGCGAGCGGACGGGGCTCGAAGCGCCGCCTGTGTACCCCTAGGCATGGCGCCGACTGCGCTCGAGTGGCTCGACGGCGGGATCACCGCGGTGCCGGGGATCCTCGCCGGCGGCGTCGTGGCGGGCATCAAGCCGAGCGGCAAGAAAGATCTCGCGCTCATCTACTCCTCGACGCCGGCTCGGGCGGCGGCAGTGTTCACGTCGAACCAGGTCAAGGGCGCTCCGGTGCTGGTGTCGTCCGAGCACGTCCGCGGCGGCCAGGCCCAGGCGATCGTGGCCTCGAGCGGCTGCGCCAACGTCTGCACCGGCGAGCAGGGGATTGCGGATGCGCGGGAGATGACGCGGCTGGTCGGCGACTTGCTGCGGATTCCCGCGGGCCACGTGCTGGTCGCCGCGACCGGCGTCATCGGCATCCCGCTCCCGATGGACAAGATCCGCGCCGCGATGCCGAATCTCGTGAAATCTCTGTCGCCGCGGGGTGGCCGGGCCGCGGCCGAAGCCATCATGACGACCGACACGCGGCCGAAGGAAGCCGCGCTGCGGGTCGAGGTCGGCGGCCGGCCCGTCACGATCGGCGGGATCGCGAAGGGCGTCGCGATGCTCGAGCCGCACCTGGCCACGATGTTCTGCTTCGTCGCATCCGACGCCGCGGTGGCGCGCGGCGCCCTCGGACCGGTGCTGCGGCGCTCGGTCGACCGCTCCTTCAACCGCACGACCGTCGACTCTGATCAGTCGACCAGCGACACCGTGGCGGTCCTGACGAACGGGCTCGCCGAGAACACGCCGCTCGAGGCCGGCTCGCGGGGGCTCCGCCAGTTCGCCGCGGGCCTCGACGCGGTGATGACGAAGCTCGCGCGCATGCTCGTCGGGGACGGTGAAGGCGCCACCAAGCTGGTGACGGTCGCCGTGCGCGGCGCCGCCAGCGGGCGGGACGCGCTCAACGCCGCCAGGGCTGTCGCCAACTCGCCGCTGGTCAAGACCGCGATCAACGGCCAGGACCCCAACTGGGGACGGATCATGATGGCCCTCGGCAAGTCGCCGGCCAGGATCGACCCGGCCAAAGTCGGGATCGCCTTCGGTGACGAGCCCCTGGTCGAGCGGGGGATGATGAAGGAAGGCGTGCGTCTGGAGCGGGTTCGGGAGATCATGGGATTGTCGGAATACGAGATCAGGATCGATCTGGGTCTCGGCCGCGGCGAGGACCGCGTGTGGACGTGCGATCTCAGTGAGGAGTACGTGCGGCTCAACGCCAAGTACACGACGTAGCTCACCATTACACACGCCGCGCACTTTCGGTGGTAGTGCGAGCCCCCGTGGGCGAGCCTGCTGAGCGCGGCGGAGGCTAACCGAAGGAGGATCCATGGCTACCCTGACGATGAAGGAACTGCTCGAGGCCGGAGTGCACTTCGGCCACCAGACCAAACGCTGGAACCCGAAGATGCAGAAGTATATTTTCGGCGAGCGCAACGGCATTTACATCATCGACCTTCAGAAGACGCTCAAGAAGTTCCGCGAGGCCTACGGATTCGTGCGCGACCTGGCCGCCGGCGGCGGCACGGTGCTCTTCATCGGGACCAAGAAACAGGCCCAGGAGACCGTGTTCGAAGAGGCGAGCCGCTGCGGCATGTTCTACGTCAACCAGCGCTGGCTCGGCGGGACCCTGACGAACTTCGCGACGATCCGCAAGTCGATCACCCGGCTCAAGAAGCTCGAGGAGATGAAGGAGACCGGCGAGTACGAGCGCGTGCCGAAGAAGGAGGCGCTCGAGCTCGATCGGGAGCGCGAGAAGCTCGAGAAGGCGCTGGTCGGCATCAAGAGCATGGAGCAGCTGCCGGCGGCGGTGTTCATCATCGATCCCCGCAAGGAGAAGATCGCGGTCGCCGAGGCCCAGCGGCTCGGCATCTCGATCGTCGCGATCGTGGACACCAACTGCGACCCGACCGGGATCGACTATCCGGTTCCCGGCAACGACGACGCGATCCGAGCCGTGCGCCTGATCACCTCGCGCATCGCGGACGCCGTCAACGAAGGTCGCGGCACGCTCGGCAAGGACGAGGGCGAGGCGGCGGTGCCCGAGGCCGCGGCCGAGGGCGCGGAGATGGCCGCGGCCGAGGCGGAGGCCTGAGCATGGCTGCGAGCGCGCAGCTGGTGAAAGAGCTCCGCGATCGGACTGGCGCCGGCGTGATGGACTGCAAGGAAGCGCTCCAGGCGAGCCAGGAGGATCTGGAGGCCGCCATCGAGTTCCTGCGAAAGAAGGGGCTTGCCCAGGCGGGCAAACGATCGCACCGGGAGGCTCGCGAGGGTTCCATCGGAACGTACGTCCATCACAGCGCCAAGCTCGGGGTGCTCATCGAGGTGAACTGCGAATCGGACTTTGTCGCGCGCACGGAGGCCTTCCAGGAGCTGGTGAAGGATCTTGGGATGCAGGTCGCGGCGGCGAACCCGTCCTACGTCGCGCGCGAGGATGTCCCCAACGAGGTCGTCGAGAAGGAGCGCGAGATCTATCGAGGCCAGCTGGCCGACCAGAAGAAGCCGGCGCCGGTGATCGACAAGATCATCGAGGGCAAGCTCGAGAAATTCTTCACCGAGCAGTGCCTGCTCGAGCAGCCGTTCATCAAGGATGCCTCTGGCAAGACGAAGGTCCGTGAGCTCGTCGATACGGTGAACGCCAAGACCGGCGAACGGATCGTGGTCAAGCGCTTCGCCCGCTTCCAGGTGGGCGAGGGGGGGTAGCATGACGGCGGATGCCGGCTCCGGCCGCCCGGCCTACCGCCGCATCGTCCTGAAGCTTTCGGGGGAGGCGCTCGCCGGGAGCCAGGGCTACGGCATCGATCCGCTCGTGATCGAGCGAGTCGGCGCTGAGGTCCGCGAGGTCGCAGCGCTCAAGGTTGAGGTCGCGATCGTCATCGGCGGCGGCAATATCTTCCGTGGTGTCGCCGCGAGTGCGGTCGGCATGGACCGCGCCACCGCCGACTACATGGGCATGCTGGCGACGGTCATCAACGCGCTGGCCCTCCAGGACGCGCTCGAGAAGGTCGGCCTGCAGACGCGCGTGCTCTCGGCGATCGAGATGCGGGCGGTCGCGGAGCCTTACATCCGCCGGCGCGCGATCCGTCACCTCGAGAAGGGTCGCGTCGTGATCTTCGCCGCGGGCACCGGCAACCCGTTCTTCACGACGGACACCGCGGGGGCGCTGCGGGCCGTCGAGATCGGGGCCGATGCGATCATGAAGGCGACCAAGGTCGACGGCATCTACTCCGCCGATCCCAAGCAGGACAAGAACGCGCAACGTCTCGAGCGGGTGACGTACATCGAGGTGCTCAATCGCGGGCTGCAGGTGATGGACGCCACCGCGATCTCGCTCTGCATGGACAACAAGCTGCCGATCATCGTCTTCGATCTGACCCGATCCGGTAACATCAAGCGGATCGTCCTCGGCGAGGCCGTGGGCTCGATCGTGTCGTCGGGAGGGTGAATCCATGGCGGATACCCAGAGCGTAGTCAGCATAATCAAGGAAGTAGAGACGAAGATGACGGGAGCCCTGGACGCGCTCGGGCGGGAGTTCGCGGCGGTGCGCACCGGACGCGCGTCCGCCGGGCTGCTCGATGGAATCCGCGTCGACTATTACGGGACGCCGACGCCGGTCAATCAGATGGCGTCCATCTCGGTCCCGGACGCTCGGACCATCGTGATCCAACCCTGGGAGGCGAGCCAGCTCAAGGCGATCGAAAAGGCGATCATGGCCTCCGATCTCGGCCTGACGCCGGTGAACGACGGCAAGATCGTCCGCCTGGCGATGCCGTCACCGACCGAGGAACGGCGCAAGCAGCTCGCGAAGTCGGTGCACAAGATCGCCGAGGAATCGCGCGTCGTGGTTCGCAATCTGCGGCGCGAGGCGAACGATCGACTCAAGGCGATGGCCAAGGACAAGAAAGTCTCCGAGGACGAGGAGCGGCGCAGCCACGATCAGATCCAGAAGACGACCGACCGCTTCATCGCCAAGGTCGACGAGCTGCTCAAGAAGAAGGAGCAGGAGATTCTGTCATTCTGAGCGAGACCGAGTTGTTCGACGCCGTCCGCTCGCACCCCGTCCCCGAGCACGTCGCCATCATCATGGACGGCAACGGCCGCTGGGCGACCCGCCGCGGCCTGCCGCGCGTGGCCGGCCACCGCGAGGGCGTGAAGGCGGCGCGCTCGATCGTCCGCGCGGCCTCCGGGCTCGGGCTCCGGTACCTCACGCTCTACGCGTTCTCGACGGAAAACTGGAGCCGTCCGGTCGACGAGGTCTCGATGCTCATGAGCCTCCTGGAGCGGTCGGTCAACGCGGAGCTCCCGGAGCTGATGGCGCGCAACGCCCGGCTCCGCGTGCTCGGCCGCTCGCACGGGTTGCCGGCCGCCGTCCGGCGCGGGATCGATCACGTGGTGCACGAGACGCGCAACAACACCGGGTTGACCGTGCTGATGGCGTTCAACTACGGAGCGCGCGACGAGCTGATCGACGCCTTCCGCTCGCTGGCGCGCCAGGTGGCGGCCGGCGAGCTCAGGCCCGAGGACATCTCGGAGAAGACGATCAGCGAGTCTCTCTACACCGCCGACCTCCCCGATCCGGATCTGCTGATCCGCACGAGCGGCGAGATGCGGATCTCGAACTTCCTCCTGTGGCAGATCGCCTATACGGAGCTCTGGGTCACGCCGACGCTCTGGCCGGACTTCGGCCCCGTCGATCTCTATCGCGCCGTGGCCGAATTCCAGGGTCGGGCGCGCCGATTCGGAAAGGTGTGACGTGGTCGAGACCGAGGTGGCGCGCGTGAGTGTCCGCGAAGCCGGGGCCGTCTCGCCGGGGTGGAAGCGCGTCGGGAGCGCGGTGGTCCTGATTCCGGTCTTCGTGTGGGTCACCGCCGGCGCCCCGACGTGGGTCTTCCAGCTGCTCGTGATCGCGGCGAGCGTGGCGGCCTGCGGAGAGCTGGCGCGGATGTTCGAGCGCACAGGGCGGCCGATCAGCACGTGGCTCACCGTCGGGGTCGGCGCCGCGCTCACGACCAGCTTCGCCACGAGCCTCTACGCCGGACTCGGCGACGACGGCAAGCCCTTGCGGTGGATGCCGACGCCCGAGCTCGCGCTCGTCCTGGGCATCGGGCTCATCTGCAGCGCGCCGCTCTGGACCTCGGGCCTCCCGCTGGTCGAGTCGACCGCCAACACCGTGTTCGGGGCGGTCTACGTCGGCTGGCTCCTCGGCTACCCGATCTGGCTGCAGAGCCGCGCCGACGGGCCTCAGCTCGTGCTGTTCCTGGTAGGGGTGACGTGGGCCGGCGAATCGGCCGCGTATCTCGTCGGTTCCTCGATCGGCCGTCACCGGCTCGCGCCGATCCTGAGCCCGAGAAAGACCCTCGAGGGCGCCGTCGCTCAAGTCATCGTGTCCGTCGCCGCGGCGCTGGCGCTCGCGGCCTGGCTCCTGCCGGCGTGCAGCCTCGTCGGCGCCGCCGGAGGTGGAGCCCTCCTGGGTGTGATCGGACAGGTCGGCGATCTCGCCGAATCGGCGGTCAAGCGAAGCATCGGGACCAAAGACACCGGGGGCCTCATCCCGGGTCACGGCGGCATGCTGGACCGAATCGACAGCTTGCTCTTCAACGCTCCGGCCCTTTACCTCTATTCGCTATACGCCTGGTGCCGCGCATGAAGAGCATCACGCTGCTCGGTGCGACGGGATCGATCGGTTTGCGAACCCTCGACATGGTGTCGAGCTTCCCCGAGGAGTTCTCGGTGGCGGGGCTCGCCGCGCGCGGGTCGAACGTCGAGCGGATCGCGGACATGTGCAAGAAGTATTCGCCGCGCGCCGTCGCGCTCCTGGAAGCGGACGCTCGCGACCAGCTCGCGCGTCTCCTGCCGCCGCCGCGTCCGGAGCTTCTCGCTGGTCCTGACGGGCTCGTGGCGTTGGCCCGCGACGTCAAGGCCGACATCGTCGTCTCCGCGCTCGTGGGCGGCGCCGGACTTCTGCCGACCATGGCCGCGATTCAGGCCGGGCGGACCGTCGCGCTCGCCAACAAGGAAACTCTGGTGATGGCCGGCCGCCTGATGACCGCGGCGGCGCGGGCCCGCGGCGTGAAGCTCCTGCCGGTCGACTCCGAGCACAGCGCCGTCTTCCAGTGTCTCGCCGGCCACAGCCGGGCCGACGTTCACCGCATCCTCCTCACCGCGTCCGGCGGGCCGTTCCGCGAAACGCCCAAGGCGCGGCTCGCGACGGTGACCGTGGAGGACGCGCTCCAGCACCCGACCTGGAAGATGGGAGCCAAGATCACGATCGACTCCGCCACCCTGATGAACAAGGGGCTCGAGGTGATCGAGGCGCGGTGGCTCTTCGACGTCGCGTCCGATCAGGTCCAGATCGTGGTCCACCCGCAGTCGATCGTTCACTCGATGGTGGAGTACATCGACGGGTCCGTGATCGCCCAGCTGGGAGTGGCGGACATGGGCGTGCCGATCCTCTACGCGCTCACGTATCCAGAGCGGCGGCCGATGCCGACCGCCAGACTCGATCTCGTGCGGGCCGGCCAGCTGACCTTCTACGAGCCCGACATCGACAAGTTCCCGTGTCTGAGGTTGGCGCGCGCCGCGCTCGAGGGCGAGAGCTCGGCGCCCGTGGTGCTCAATGCCGCCAACGAGGTCGCGGTGGCCGCGTTCCTCGACCGCCGCATCGGCTTCAACGCGATCGCGGAGCTCATCGAGGGGGCGCTCGACGCCTCGCGCGCGGGCGAGCTCAGCTCGATCGACGCCTGCATGGCCGTTGACGCCGACACCCGGCGCACCGTGCAGCACGCCATCGACATCCGTCACGGAGCGCGCTCCTCGTGACCACCGTCATCTCCTTCCTCGTCGTCATCGGCATCCTGATCCTGGTCCACGAGCTCGGCCATTTCCTCGTGGCCCGGTGGACCGGTGTCGGCGTCGAGCGGTTCTCGATCGGTTTCGGGCCGGTACTGGCGCGGTGGCGCGGCAAGGAGACCGAGTACTGCCTGTCGGCGATCCCGATGGGCGGCTACGTGAAAATGGTCGGCGAGGAAAATCCGCTCGAGGGCGGCGGCGCACCGGTCTACGACCCGCAGAAGGCGTTCGCGCTGAAGCCCTTGTGGGCGCGATTCCTGATCGTCTTCGCCGGTCCCGGGATGAACTTCGTGCTCGCGGCCGTGATCTTCATCATCGTCCTGGCGACCTTGGGCCGCCCGGTCTCGCCGGCGATCGTGGGCCGGGTCACCGAGGACAGTCCCGCGGCAGCGGCGCGCCTCGAGCCGGGCGAGACGGTCACCGCCGTCGACGGCCGTCCGATCGCGTTCTGGGAGGATCTCTACCGGGCGATCTCGGCCTCCCAGGGCCGGGCGCTCCGGCTGTCGATCGTGCGGGACGGGGCCACGCGAGAGGTCGAGATCACGCCGCGGAAAACCACCGTGCGCGATCCCATCTTCAAGGAGCAACGGGAAGAGTGGGATCTCGGCATCGGACCGCAGCTGACACCCCAGATCGGGGCGGTCAACGCGGGCTCGCCCGCCGAGCGCGCCGGCCTCCGCCCGGGCGATGTCGTGATCGGCGTCGCCGGGCAGTCGGTGTTCACGCCCGACGAGCTGACACAGGCGATCCAGAAGCGCGGCGGCCAGACCTTCGAGATCGTGGTGCAGCGCGACGGCAAGCCGGTGCCCCTGCAGGTGACGGCGACGACCGTGAAGGAGAAGAGCCCGTCCGGCCAGGACGTGGAGATCGGGCGGATCGGCGTCGGCATCGTCATGAAGGCCGTGCGCTACGAGCGCTACAACCCGATCGCCGCGATCGGCTACGGCACCGCGAAGACCTGGGACATGACCGTGCTGACGGCCAAGGGGCTCTGGAAGCTCGTGACCATGGAGCTGCCCCTGTCGAACCTCGGCGGGCCGATCCAGATCGCGGCGGAGGGCGAGCGCCAGCGGCGCGAGGGATTGCCCTCGCTCGCGCTCTTCACGGCGGTCATCAGCGTGAATCTCGCCGTCCTGAACCTCTTGCCGGTGCCGATGCTCGACGGGGGACACCTCTTGTTTTTCGTGATCGAGGGGATTCTGGGGCGGCCGGTGTCGCTGAAAAAGCGCGAGGCCGCGCAGCAGCTCGGGCTCGTTCTTCTGCTGCTCTTGATGGTCTTCGCGATTTACAATGACCTCGTCCGAATCGACGCGTTCAGAATTTTTAGATAGGACGGCCCAATGATCACACGGCGGAAAACGCGGCAGATCCAGCTGGGCGGCCTCACGGTCGGCGGCGGCGCCCCGATCACCGTGCAGTCCATGACCAAGACCGACACGCGTAACGTCGAGGCAACCCTGCTCGAGATCTGGTCCCTCGAGGCGGCCGGATGCGACATCGTCCGCTGCGCGGTGCCGGTCAAGGAAGCCGCCGAGAAGCTCGGCGAGATCAAACGGCAGATCCGGATCCCGCTCGTCGCGGACATCCATTTCAATTACAAGCTGGCGCTGATCGCGCTCGAGCAGGGCGTCGACGGGCTGCGGCTGAATCCCGGCAACATCGGCGGCAAGGGGTTCGTGCAGGAGGTCGTCAACCTCGCCAAGGAGAAGCGGATCCCGATCCGCATCGGTGTCAACGCGGGCTCGCTCGAGAAGGACCTGCTCGCGAAGTACAACGGGCCGAGCGCCGCCGGCATGGTCGAGTCGGCCCTGCGCCACATCCACATCCTCGAGGACCTGAACTATCCCGAGATGAAGATCTCGCTGAAGGCCTCCGACCCGCTGATGATGATCGAGGCTTACCGGATGCTCGCCGACAAGGTCGAGTACGCGTTCCACCTCGGCGTTACCGAGGCCGGAACGCCCGGCGTGGGCACGATCAAGTCGGCGATCGGCCTCGGCGCGCTTCTCTCGGAAGGAATCGGCGACACGATCCGCGTGTCCCTTTCGGCGGATCCGGCCGAAGAGGTCCGGGTCGGGATCCAGATCCTCAAAGCGCTCGGGCTGCGCAAGGGCGGTCTGACCTTCGTGTCGTGTCCGTCGTGCGGGCGCGCCGACGTCGACCTGGTCAAGCTCGCGAAAGAGGTCGAGGACGAGTTCAGGGGGTTGAACGAGGAGATCCACATCGCCGTGATGGGATGCGAGGTCAACGGTCCGGGCGAGGCACGCGTCGCCGACATCGGCGTCGCGGGGGGCCGCGGCATCGGGCTCATCTTCAAGAACGGGGACGTGATCCGCAAAGTGCCCGAGAAAGAGATCGTCCAGGCGATGCGCGAGGAAGTCGACAAGTTCATCGCCGAGCGCAAGGCCGCGAAGACGGCGGCTGTGGAGGCCCAGTGATGGGACAGTACAAGACTCACGTCTTCGTGTGCACGTCCGGCGATTCGTGTCCGACGCAGGGCAACGTGGAGCAGTACGTGAAATTCCTCCGCGACGAATCCGTGAAGGCCGGCCTCAAGGCCGACATCCGGATCAACAAGGCCGGCTGCTTCTCGCAGTGCGGCCACGGCCCGATGATGGTCTTCTACCCGGAGAACGTCTGGTACGGCGGCGTTCAGGAGTCGGACTTGAAGGAGATCTTCGAGTCCCACATCCGGGACGGCAAGCCGGTCGCCCGCCTCGTCTACGATCCCGGCGTCAAGGGCGCCAACAAGAAGCCGGGTTACAAGTAGCAGGGCCCGTCAAGGGCCCGCGGTGTCTCCAGCGGAGCACCGGGAGTCTGTGCTCGGCCTTGCCTCCGGTCCGAACACGTGCTAAATTCCTGAAAAAGTGGGCTTAGCCCGCTTTTTTTAGTTTTGCCGATAGGAGTCGAGGCGGTCCCGCGCTGCAGGCCGTCGCGTGGCGGTGCCCCGCCGGCCGAGGCGTGACTGTACCTTGAGGCGTGACTGTACGTTATGGACGACGCGGAAAGGATGGCCTTGATCGAGGAGGCGGTCGCCCCGGTGGTGGACGCCCACGGGCTCGAGCTGGTCGACCTTGAATGGCGCGGGCTCCGGTCCCGGGGCGTCCTCCGGGTCTACGTCGATAAGGCCGGAGGCGTGGGGATCGGGGAGTGTGAGCGCCTGAGTCGGGAGCTCGGGGACGTGCTCGACGCCGCCGCCGTGATCGAGGGTGGATACGATCTCGAGGTCTCCTCCCCGGGGCTCGACAGGCAGCTCAAGAAGGACCGGGAATACCGCTGGGCCGTCGGCAAGCAGGTCCGCTGCTGGCTCGCCGGCGGGGCCGAGGTCCAGGGACGGCTGAAGGAGGTCACGCCCGAGCGGCTGGTGCTGGAGCGGGACGGCGAGCGCACCGAGGTCGGCCGTGCGGCCGTCACGAAGGCGCGACTGGAGGCGGAGGTCCCCTGGCCCCGCAAGGCGTAGAATCTCAGCGAGTCAAGGACGCGATGAACCGAGAGCTGATCACCGTCATCGAGCAGATCGGGCGAGAGAAGGGGATCGACAAGGAGATCCTCTTCGAGGCGCTGGAGTCTGCCTTGCTCTCGGCGTCGCGCAAGACTCTCGGTGCATCGGACAACTGGCGGATGCACATCGACCGCAAGAGCGGCGACCTCCGGGTGTACTGCCGCAAGAAGGTCGTGACCGAGGTCGCCGACGACAAGCAGGAGATCTCCCTCGCCGACGCCAAGGCGCTCAACGCCGACGCCGAGCTCGACGACGAGCTGGAGCTCGAGCAGGAGCGGCCGCCTCAGGACTTCGGGCGGATCGCGGCCCAGACGGCCAAGCAGGTCATCCTCCAGAAGGTGCGGGACGCCGAGCGTGAGGGGATCTACTCGGAGTTCGCCGGTAAGGAAGGTCAGATCCTCCGCGGCATCGTCCACCGGATCGAGAAGCGCAACGTGATCCTCGAGATCGGCAAGGCCGAAGCCATCCTGCCGGAGCGCGAGCAGATCCTGGGCGAGCGCTATAACCCGGGCGATCGGATCCGCGCCTTCGTGCTCGAGGTGCGGCGCACGGCCAAGGGCCCGCAGATCTCGCTCTCGCGCACCCATCCCGGCTATCTCGCGCGGCTGTTTCAGACCGAGATCCCCGAGATCCAGGAGGGGATCGTCCTGGTCAAGGCCACCGCGCGCGAGGCCGGCGAGCGGGCCAAGGTCGCGGTCGCCTCGACGAAGCGCGACGTCGATCCGATCGGCGCCTGCGTCGGCCTGCGCGGCACGCGGATCCAGGTGATCAGTCGCGAGCTGCGCGGCGAGAAGATCGACATCATCGAGTGGTCGCACGATCCCGCGACGTTCGTGGCACGCGCGCTCTCGCCCGCGAAGGTCTCGTCGGTGACGATCCACGAGGCCGACAGCGAGGGGCAGCCCTCGGCGACGGTGATCGTGCCGGATAACCAGCTCTCGCTGGCCATCGGCAAGAAGGGGCAGAACGCGCGGCTCGCGGCGAAGCTGACGGGCATGCGGATCGACATCAAGAGCGAGTCGGAGGTCGAGGCGGAGCGCTCGCCGGGCGACGCGGTTCCCATCGAGGACCGCTCCGCGCTGGAGATGCTGCCCGGGGTCGACGCCGCGCTGGCCGATGTTCTGGTCGCCGCTGGCCTCGGCTCTCCGGGCGCGATCGTCAGGGCTGGGCGAGAGAAGCTGGGCCTCGTCGCCGAGGTCGGCGACCGCGCCGACGCGATCTATGCGTCCGCCGAGAAGCTCGTCGCGGCGCATCGCGCGGCGCACGAGGCGAAGGCCACGCCCGAGGTCAGCCAGCCCGGCCCGCCGCAGGGAGATCAGACGCCCGCGTGAAGACACCACCGACCCGAACGTGTCTGGGATGCCGGCGGGCTCGGCCGCAGGCCATGCTCGTGCGGCTGGTGCGACTGCCGAACGGAACGGTCATCGCGGACTCCGGAACGCGAGCCGCGGGACGGGGCGCGTACGTGTGCCCCGACGCCGCGTGCGTCGAGCGCGCGTTGACTCGGGGTCGGCTCGGCCACGCGTTCAAGAAGCCCAGCGAAGCCGATCCGGACCTGGCGGCAGTGGTACGGGCCGCGGGTCGGCGTGAGGCTGTTCCAGCGACGGCAGGAAAGCCCGAAGTCGCGGTGCTCTGCGAGGTAGCCGCGCGTGCGATCGGCGACGTCGATGTGATCACGGTGAGAGTGTAGGGAGGTGAGGGGACAGTGGCCGCAGCCAAGATAAAGGTGATCGAGCTCGCCAAGGAGCTCGGCGTGACCAGCAAGGACTTGATGGTCGCCGCCGAGGAGATGGGTCACAAGGGCATTCGGGCCATGAGTCCCCTCGACAGCACGCTCGCGAATGCGCTGCGCGTGAAGCTCGGCAAGGGCCGAGATCTTCCGGAGGCGCCGAAGCCCAAGCGAGTGCCGAGGCCCAGAGTGGCCGAGGAGGCCGGAGACGCCGCAACGGTCGGCGACGCGGTCGCGAAGAAACCCGCTTCCCGGTCCAGGAAAACGAAGACCGAGGAAGAGGTGCCGGTTGACGTCAAGCCGGCGGCGACGATCGTGAAGCCGAAGCCGGCCGGGCCCGCGACCGAGGTTGCGCCGGAACCGCCGTTCGTGCCGACTCCGGAGCCCGAGATCGTGCCGGAGCCTACCGTCGTCGCTCCGCTGCCCGAGCCGATCGCTCCGAAGCCGCCGGTGGCGCCGATCGCGCCGCCACCGGGCCCGGCAGCGCCGAAGAAGCCGGAACCCAAGATCGTTCCGTTTCGCCCGCTCGAACGCGGCGCGCCGGCGCCCTCGCCGCGCCCGTCACGACAGCCCGCGGGCCCGTTCGCGCCACCGAGAGTCACCGTGTCGCCGTCGAGACCGGCGGCACCCGCTCCACCGCCTCGACCCGCGCCCCAGCCGGCCGCTCCGATCGTGAGCCGCCCGGCTGTCCCCGCGGCGCCCCCTGCGCCGCTGGTGCCGGCGCCGGTCCCGGTCGCGCCGGCTGCGGTGGCACCGGTCGTCGTCGAGGAGCCGTCCGCGCCGCCCGTCGAGGTGAGGCGCGAGCTCATCCGCGTGCCGGAATCGGTGACAGTCGGTGAGCTCGCGGAAAAGATGAGGCGCAAGTCGGGTGAGGTGATCAAGGCGCTGCTCGAGCTCGGCGTGATGGCCACGGTCAACGAGCTTCTCGATCCGACCGCCGCCAAGCTGGTCGCCGACAAGTTCAACGTCGACGTCGAGATCCGCTCGGTCGAAGGCGACGTGGTCGACGAGGAAGATGTCGACCCGACTCAGCTTGCGCTGCGCCCGCCCGTCGTCACGGTCATGGGCCACGTCGACCACGGCAAGACATCGTTGCTGGACGCCATCCGCAAGTCGAAGGTCGCCGAGAAGGAGTTCGGCGGCATTACCCAGCACATCGGCGCGTATCAGGTCACGACCTCGCACGGCAAGGTCACCTTCCTCGACACCCCGGGCCACGAAGCCTTCACGGCGATGCGGGCGCGCGGGGCTCAGGCGACCGACATCGTCATTCTCGTGGTCGCCGCCGACGACGGGGTGATGCCCCAGACTCAAGAAGCGATCAATCACGCTCGAGCCGCGAACGTGCCGATCATCGTCGCGGTCAACAAGATCGACCGGCCCGAGGCCGACCCCGAGCGCGTGAAGCGCGAGCTGTCCAATCTCAACCTGGTGCCGGAAGAGTGGGGCGGCCAGACGATCTTCGTGCCGACCTCCGCCAAGACCGGAGCGGGCATCGACCAGCTGCTCGAGATGACCGCGCTCCAGTCCGAGATCCTCGAGCTCAAGGCCAACTCCAGCCGCGCCGCCAAGGGTGTCATCATCGAAGGCCGTCTCGACCGAGGCCGGGGTCCGGTGGCCACCGCGCTGATCCAGAACGGGAGCTTGCGCGAGGGCGACGCGGTCGTGGTCGGCTCGTACTCCGGACGCGTCCGCTCGCTGATCGATCCCGCCGGCAAGAAAGTCAAGGTCGCCGGCCCCTCCGACCCGGTCGAGATCCAGGGACTCTCCGGCGTGCCGGCGGCGGGCGACGTGCTCGTGGCCGTCTCGGACGAGCGTAAGGCCCGGCAGATCGCGACGATGCGGCTCGACCGGGAAAAGGCCAAAGGCAAGACGACGACCCGCATCACGCTCGAGGGGCTGCAGAAGCAGATCCAGACGGGCGAGGTCAAGGAGCTCCGGCTCATTCTCAAGGGCGACGTGCAGGGCTCGGTCGAGGCGCTGGCCGAATCCCTCGAGCGGCTCTCGACCGACGAAGTGAAGCTGAAGGTCATCCACAGCTCGGTCGGCATGATCACCGAGAGCGACGTGATGCTCGCCTCGGCGTCCAACGCGATCGTGCTGGGATTCAATGTGAAGGCGGAACCCAAGGCGACGGCCCAGGCTCAGGCGAACGGCGTCGACATCCGGAGCTACAACGTCATTTACGAGGCGATCAACGACCTCAAGGCCGCCCTCGCCGGGATGCTCGCGCCCGAGATCCGCGAGACGGCGCTGGGCAAAGCCCAGGTCCGGCAGATCTTCGTCATCTCCAAGCTGGGGCCGATCTGCGGCTCGTACGTCTCGGAGGGAAAGATCGTGCGCGGGGCCAAGGTGCGAGTGCGTCGCGGCGACGAGATCTTCGGCCAGGGCACTGTCGGCTCCCTGAAGCGATTCAAGGACGAAGTCCGCGCGGTCCTCGCCGGTCTCGAGTGCGGCATCGGTGTGGACGGTGTCAACGGCGTTCAGCCCGGGGACGTCCTCGAGGTCTTCACGAGCGAGGAAGTGGCGCGCACACTCTAGGGGAGAGGCGCGCCGGGGGGAGCCGTGTCGGCAGCGCGCGTCGCGCTTGGACTCGTCGAGCTGCACCTGCCGGACGTCGCGTCCCTCAAGGAAAAGCGCCACGCTCTGAAGGGTCTCAAGGAAAAGGTACGGGCGCGGTTCGAGGTGTCCGTGGCCGAGGTCGACCACCAGGATCTCTGGCAGCGCGCCACGCTCGCCCTCGCCTACGTCTCCGCCGATGCGCGACACGCCAACGAGGTGATCGCCAAGGCGATGGACTTCATCGAAGACCACGTCGAAGGGCGAGTACTCGACACCTCTGTGGAGATTCTCTGATGCAAGGCAAGCGACTGGACCGAGTGAATCAGCTCGTCAAAGAAGAGATCTCGACGCTCCTCCAGCGCGAGCTCAAGGATCCGCGACTGGGATTCGTGTCGGTGACCGAGGTCGAGACTGCACGAGACCTCAGAACGGCCAAGGTCTTCGTGTCGGTCCTCGGCGACGAAGCGCAGTGGACGGGATCGCTGGCGGCCCTCGTCAGCGCTCGCGGCTTCATCCGCAACTGGCTCCGGCAGCACCTCGACCTGCGCGTCACGCCCGAGCTCGACTTCCGACCCGATCGGTCGATGGAGCACGCGGCGCGCATCCAGGCGCTGCTTCGGCAGGTGGGCGGCGAAGCCGGACGGTGAGCGCGCCGATCGAGCACACGAGCCCCGTCCCCTCCGCCGCCGTGCTGGAACCGTTCGGCCGCGGCGGCCGCGCCCTCATGCTGGGCCACGTTCATCCGGACGCCGACGTCCTGGGCACCTTGCTCGCGCTGGGGCTCGCGCTCGAGGCCCGCGACTGGAGCGTGGTCTACGGCGGTCCGCATCCGGCGCCCGCCTTGCTCGCCTTCCTGCCGGGAGTCAATCGTTACCGCCGGCTCGTGAGCCTCGAGGGTCGGTTCGACGTCGTGGTGCTGACGGACTGCCCGAATCCACAGCGGACCGAGGGGCTGATCGACCAGGCCAAGCGCGCCGGCAAGGTCGTCGTGAACATCGACCACCATCCCGACAACCGGCGATACGGCCAGGTGAACTGGGTCGACGTGACGGCCGCCGCGACGGGCGAGATGGTGTACGAGCTCCTCACGGCGCTGCGCGTCACCTTGACGCCCGCGATCGCCACGAACCTCTTCACGGCGATCCACACCGACACGGGCTCGTTCCGCTATTCGAACGTGACGACTCGCACGTTCACGATCGCCGGGGCGCTGGTCGCCGCCGGCGCGCGTCCCGAGCTCGTCTCCCAGGCGCTGTACGAGCAGCGCGCGCCCGACGCGCTCCACTGGCTCGGCGAGGCGCTCGCCCGGGTCGAGGTCAGCGAGGACGGGCGGATGGGCTGGCTGGCGCTGCCGTCCAGCGCCGTGCCCGAGCGGATCGTCGAGTCCGAGGAGCTCGTGAATTACCCGCGCTCCGTCGCGTCGGTTCGCGTCGCCTGTCTGCTCCGGGAGCTGGACGGCACGGTCAAAGTGAGCTTGCGCGGCAAGGGTGATGTCGACGTTCAGCAGATCGCCGCGCAGTTCGGCGGCGGGGGGCACGTCAACGCGGCCGGGTGCACCGTCCCCGGCCCGCTGCCCGAGGCCACGCGGGTCGTGCTCGCCGCGGTCCGGCGAGCCGTCGATGGGGCGGCACGCTCGTGAGCCCCGAGCCGACGCGCTCGGGCGTCCTGGTCGTCGACAAGGGACGCGGCGCCACCTCGTTCGACGTCGTCGCCATCGCGCGCCGGCGTCTGGGCGTCCGCCGGATCGGTCACGCCGGGACCCTCGACCCGGGCGCCACCGGGGTGCTTCCGATCCTCGTCGGCGAGGCGACCAAGCTCACGCCGTATCTCGTCGACCAGGACAAGGAATATCTCGCGACGGTGCGCTTCGGCGTGACGACCGACACCCACGACGTGAGCGGACGCATCCTGTCGGAAGCTCCGGTCGACGATCTGACCACGGCCCGACTCGAGGAGGCCTGTCGCGCGTTCGTCGGGCGGATCAAGCAGGTGCCCCCGATGTACTCAGCGGTCCACCACCAGGGGCGACGGCTCTATGAGCTCGCGCGCG